>Ga0207992_1000018_pt1 | contig 100512 bp, 152 predicted proteins | sample ETN02SmetaG_FD_185788 | JGI IMG/M metagenome (GOLD analysis project Ga0207992, IMG submission 185788) | Marine microbial and viral communities from oxygen minimum zone, Eastern Pacific Ocean - ETNP2014F10-02SV255 (SPAdes) (version 2) | ecosystem: Environmental > Aquatic > Marine > Oceanic ...
CTTGGGACTAGGACTCTCAGTAATTGCATTGAATCTTGGAATGTACATCGGACTTCCAGCATTTGGAATCGTTAAATTCATTCAACTTAGAAGAAATTAATTTATATTTTTTAAATCAAATTGCAAGTAATGAAAACTGAAAAAGAAATTGATGAATATCGAAAAGATATTGAACAAAGGCTCATTGATGTTTCTAAATTGCCTGATCCTATGGGTGCTATGAAATATTATCAAGGTGCACTAAGAACTCTTGAGTGGGTAATTACAGGGCAGGATATTTGAGCGTTATTTTTGAGTGACTCTTAACGCTATCCCAATTATTAGGAAAATAATCATAAAGTATGATGTCATTACTGTCCACTGTGTAATGGTATTTGCTTGTAAGTCATTTACAAGTAAAATTGAAAATATTGTTGCACATATTATGCCAATCACTAACATACTATTTCTGATGATATTTTTTTTATTTAGAAACTCCATATTTACTATTTAAAATTAAATTATTTATTTGAATGTATTTTCTAATTAACACCACTACGTCTTTTGATTTCGGGAGTTTTTTTTGTTGTCACATCTTTTTGAAAATTTTCTAGTTTTTGTTTATTTTCTTCTATTTCCTCTTTTGTCCATTCACGTACAAACTCATCTTTAATATTTACAAAATTTTTACATTTTTCACAAAGCCATAATGCATCTCTTTGTTCAGGGAATGCAATAGGAAATCTTCTCCCGCTACATTCTTTGCATAATAGTGGCATATTTTTTGTCTATTTTACTTCTATTTGTATTACATTATATTGAAAAGTATAAATTCTCATAAACTAGATTGTTGTTTGAAAAATATGTCTAACCCATGGGAAAAATATTCTGGCTCAGTATTTTCTGGCAAGAGTATGGTTTTTCTTGTAATTGGTGGATTAATTGCAGGTACAATTTTATTTATTTTGAAATAATATCTGATTTGTATTTTAAGTTGTTACAACAAGTAAAATTGCCCCTACTATTATGGCTGAAATTCCTATGATGAGTCCTTTGGAAATCATAAGCATTTTTAAATTATTAATTATCTAAACCTATCTTAAAATTTTCATCTATTTTTAAAATATTATGAATAAAGCAAAAAAATTAAAATTAATTAAAAAATTTATTCAATAATATCTATTTGACATTGATTTGAGACAGCATCTTTACCATTTATTTTATTATGAAGATATTTTTAGAATATTTGCCGGGATAGCCAAGCGGTAAGGCGGCTGTCTCGAAAACAGCTACGTGAAAGCGTGCAGGGGTTCAAATCCCTTTCCCGGCGTTTAACAAATATTTAGAACACCTCAAATTTTTATTATTTTTAACACCTACTACTATTTTCTATTGATTTAATTAATATGAATAATTAATGGAATTATCAAATTGGGTAATAGTAAAGATAAAAAAATTAAATCAAATAATAAAACTTCAAGAAATAGAACTACTCTGTTTCTTGTAATTGCATGTGTTGTAATTTCTGTAACTGTTTTATCTCTTCTCGTTAGTACTAATTTTGAACCTGCGTCTGATTCTATTTCTGAGGATTCTGTAAATTTGCCTAAAACTTACAAAACAATGTCTGATCATATAGATGAATTATCTAAAACACACACAATGAGAATTTTTGACAGTGAAATTCATTTCAATTATTATTTATCTGATGATGATTATAATCGACATCAAATTGGAATTCCTCCTTCAGATGGTGTGAGAATTACTCTTAACGAAACATATGCAGAACAAATAATTGAAATAATAAAACCAAATTCTAAATCTGTAGTAATTTACCCTACCTTTACATCTGCTGCCTACCAGCCATTTGGTTTTTATCATTATTATGGTGATAAATGTGATGAAAAATGTATCACTGATATATCATTTGAAAATCCTACATTTGATTATACTTCAAGTGGATGGAGCGCACAAATTCTCTATGAAGTTGGTTATGATTTTCTTACTGATGTCGAGGTTGATAGAAATCCTGAAATCTTACAAAATTATGATGTTGTAATTTTACTACATAACGAATATGTAACAAAAAAAGAATTTAACGCACTATCTAATTTCCCAAATTTGATTTTTTTACATCCTAATGCTCTTTATGCTGAAATCGATGTTGATTATGATGATAACACAATTACTTTGATTCGTGGTCATGAATACCCTCCACCAGAATATCCTTCAAATGGGTTTGATTATGAAATTGAAATGCGATTTCATGAATATGAATATGATAATAAATGCCTTGATTGGAAATTCATTGAGTTTGAAAATGGGTATCATTTAAACTGCTACCCTGAATCTGTGATTCCTGAAACATTACAAATTTTTGAAAAATTAAAGGAACTAACATTAATTTTAAGTAAATAATAATTTATTAGAAATTTGAAGATTTATTGATTTTTTATTGCCATATATTTTAAATTTGTCATAAATTTTTTCTTTAAGAAATAGAAAAAGATCCATAGCCATTGCTTTCGCCATGGCAAGGCCTAACTAGTTAATAGAAGATAACGTTCCTAGTTGAAATTTTATCCTCTACCAATTCTGAAAATGGCTGTACTGCATGTTGGGCATGTGCCTTTAATTGCAGGTTTACCATTTTTCATGGTGTATGGTTCAGCGCCACCGATTTCTCGTTTGTCTCGGCACTTCACACAATATCCTATTGTCATAATTGTTCTAGGCTCATTCTATTATTAGCGAGAACTTGTTGAATTTTTTTTACTAATAGGCAAATATACGATCTCATTTTTTACGAACCTCAACGACTTTTTTCGTATTGGATCTTCAATTATATTTCTGATATATTCTTTTTTGATATTTTTTTATAATTTGATTCTGTAGTAATCCCATCTTTCTGGATCAAACAATTGAACAAATTGAGCTTCTTCTTTATCTATTCTAGCTTTGATAACATCTCTTAGTGCAAAACTAGTCAAAAATTTGTATTTCATTGAATGTGCTTGCATAATGAACATGTGTCGCATTTCACTACCTCCGTGCAGCCCCCAATACCCCATTTTTAGTGCTATTGGTTCTAAAAATATTGTATTTTTCAAACCATAATTTTCATCTCTTATTTCTTCACGTAATTGATATTTCTCAAGAGGCCCGCCTTTAGAAAATCCAATAATTTGTCCTTTGCAATCATTTAATCTAAGAGTATTGATGATTGTATCTTTATTTTTTATTGATTCTTTAAAATCATCTTTTCCAAATTGCAAAGGTTTTGGCAATTCTAAAAATATGTTGTATAATGTTTCAATAAAATCTGGATCATTTTGAGATGCTTGATTTTCAATTGTGGGAACTAGTTTGAGATTTTCATATGCGTGATCAGCTTGGATGCTGACTTCTTCTTGCCTGATTTTCATAAACGATAAAACTGTGTCAAAAAAATTCTTTCTCATTTCTTTTGGTAATGTTTTTAGAATTGCTTTTGTCATTGCTGTTTCTTTGTTCAATATTTCTTCAAAATATGCAACAGCAGTTCTAATAATGACTGATGGTCTCCATGCAAGTGCATGAGCATTCATCTTTGCCATTTCCATGGCCTTGTGAAAATCCCCTAATGCATATCCACTTAGTCTGTCTACAACTGATAGATACCATCCCATTTCTAAAATATGTTGCTGTAAATCTGAATCATTTTTTGTCTTTTCAGATTTCTCAAAACATTTTTTTATTTCCAATTCTGCATTTTTTTTGTTTTTTCCTTTCCACGGATATGTTGTTCTTAATATCAACACTTTGATAATTTCTAAATCAATTTCTGCATTTTTTAATAATTCAATTAATTTTTTGTCCATTGCCAAAAATTTCAAAACGCTTTCTTCGTGTGGTTTATCTACACTTTTTTGAGGATCAAAATCATGAAATAGCGCTGCAGCATATAGATATTTTTTATCCTCATCAGTAAGTTTGATCTTTTTTTGATTTATAGCTAATAATGATACATACGTAACTTCTAATTCGTGATTAATATTGTGATATCCGTAATAATCTGTTCCTAAACCTTGACTTTCAAAAAGGTCAATTGTATAATCTAACATTTCAATGTAACAGTCATCTTCTAAATCATTTTCTGCCATCAAACTAATGATCTCATTTCTCATAGAATGCACATTTGCAAACACTTGCATTAATCTTCGATCACGATTTGAGTTTTTAAGGCTATTCCATTATGTTTTATAGTGATAGAATGCTTCTATGATTTTTTGATCTCTCAATCACAAGATTCAATACAATTGGTTTTTCAGTTTTTTTAGTGTCTGTTGATATCAATTTATTAAAAAATTTAATGTCATTTACTACTGAACATTCTCCTAAATTTGTCCTTCATCTTAATGGAAATGATTATTCTTTGATTGATGTATTTATTGAAAATTCATCTATTCCAGTTACTGAACCCACTACTCGTGGTGGCGCATATTTTTCTGAAAAATATGCGTATAAAATGAAAGGTGTAGTTGATGATCTTGAGATTGTTCCATTACTTAGTAAAAAAATGCTAGGACCAAATACTGAATTTGGAGAATTAAAAGTTACTACTGAAATTCAACATGATGGAAAATTAATTCATTTAGATATTTTAACTAATTTAACAAATAGTGTACAAACTCCTAATTCTATTGAACTAAGTATGATAATTGTTGAATTAAAATTCGTTTAATTGGGTTTGAAATATCTATCATATTTTTCTTTAGAATTTTTGTCTGATAATATTTCGTAGGCTTTATTGATTTTTATCATTTCTTCTTCTGAATCCTCTTTTGTTTTGTCTGGATGTGTTTTTTTTGCTAATTCTCTGAAACTTTTCTTGATTTCTTCTGAGGTTGCATCATTTTTTACTCCTAAAATTTCATAATAATTTGGCAAATCTTCATTTGATAATCCCTCTCTGAATTCTTTTTCTTGTTTGCTATTGCCTCTCTTGCCAATTTCCTCATAATCATCTCCCCAATCTGAATGATATTTTTCAAACGTTCTGTCTTTTTTTGATTCATGTTCTTTTTTATCATATGATGTTTTTCTTCTTAATATTATGTCTCTGGCTAGGAAAACAAATATTGCAATTACAGCAATAGAAAAACCAGCAAATAATATGATTTTTTCATCATCAGATATTTTTAATTCCCTTTCTGATTGATCTACTTGAGCATACGATGTTTGTAGTGTTCCAATCAAAATAACAGAAATTATGATAATTTTGCTTACATTCACATTCTTTCACCTATGTTAATTTAAAATTCCTTAGGGTGTATTTAGTAGTATATTTTTCTAGTATTCTTATTTAACAAATAGGATTTTTTATATTCAAATTTATCCTGTGAATCTTCATTTTTGTTGTAGATGAAAAAACAATCTTATGTTTTCTGGAAAATGTTTTTAGAGAATTTAGAGACATAATCGTCTTAGTTCACATGTGAATTTTATAATCAACTTTTTTAGTAATGGATTCAAAATACAAGTATGACTAGAACTCAAAGACGTAGAAATACTCCAAATCCTACAAGGGATGGCAAACACAACCCTGTTTGTATTGACCCAGGGTGCAAAGATTGTCAATGAATGGATCATTTGTTTCTTGATCCATTTTATTTGTGCCTAAATGATTATTTCTCAAAGTTTGGGTAATATGATAATAACACGAATTTTAATTCAAAAAATCTATTTTAAATTATCAATGCAAAAATTAATCTCTTTAATCCCTAATCGACAAATATCTACGGATCACTATATTATAAACAACATCATAAAAAATTCATTGAACAAAGAAATCGAAGCATTATTTTTACAAGCTAACAATTGTGTGGAAGATGAAAATTTTTTAGATGCCCTGAAATTTTATGATTCTATCCTTAAAATTGATTCAAAAAATATTAATGCTTTAATTGATAAAGGAACAACTTTGCAAATTTTGGGCAGAATAAAATTAGCCATTCGTTGTTTTAACAAATCTCTTGAATTTTCCCCTGAGAATATTGATGCTTTGATTAACAAAGGCTCAGCATTACATTTAGATCAAAAATATTTTGATGCAATCGCTTGTTATGATCAAGTCTTGCAAATCGATGATAAATGCTCTCTGGCACTTGCATACAAGGGACTTTCTTTAGGAGAATTAGGTAATCTGACTGAAGCTATTGATAATTTTAAAAAGGCATTATCTGTTGACAAATATTGCACTCTTGCCCAAATTTCTAAAGACGCTGCCCAAGATCTTTTAAAATCAATTAGTAAAAATTCTAAAAAACAGTAACATCGCCTGGTGCTGGTTCTCTGGTAGTCTGTTTTTCATTAGATTCAAAGAAATCTGCATGTTTCAAATTTTGATGTTCTCTCAATTTTTCAATTGTTTCAAAACCTTCATGACAAAGGTAGCATTTTGGCTTGTGTTCATCTACTAATGGAAGTACCATGAATATTCTTACTTGACAGGTTACTTATTTCTTCAGAGTATAAGGAATATATCTTGATGGTAGAGTCCATGAGTATGTTGGAACGACTTGTAGGTGATTCTCAGGCATTAGATAGAGCACTTGCTGGTCAAGAATTATCCTATAAAGATGGTCTAGAATTAATGGATTATGAAAATTTACATTTGCTTGGTGCAATTGCAGATTCTACAAGGAAAAAACTAGTTGGAGATACTGTAACTTTTGCTGCATCTTATTACATGAATTACACAAATGTTTGTGCAGCAAGCTGTCAAATGTGTGCTTTTTATCGAAAAGGAAGTGATGATGATGCATACACCTTAACCCCAAAAGAAATTGAGCAACGTGTAGGAATTGCAAAACAATTAGGTGCTACTGAAGTGCATATTGTAGGTGGTTTTCATCCCGAACTTCCATTAGAATATTATGAAGACATGATGAGAACTATCAAAAAAAGTCATCCTGAATTAAATATCAAGGCGTTAACTGCAGCTGAAATTTATTTTTTATCCAAACTTACAAAAAACTCTACAAAGGAAATCTTGTCTCGTTTAAAATTGGCTGGATTGGATTCAATGCCTGGTGGAGGCGCAGAATTATTTCATCCAGAAATTCGTGGAAAAATTGTAAGAGGAAAATGTACTGGTCAACAATGGTTAGATGTTATTGAAGAAGCCCATACTATGGGAATTCAAAGTAATGTAACAATGCTATATGGTCATATTGAAAAACCTGAACACATAATAGATCATTTGATTAAAATTCGTGAACTACAAAAAAAGACTAACGGTTTCGTAACTTTAATTCCTTTAAAATTTAGTTTAGACAATACTGAATTGGAACAAAATAATCTTGTTAATCATGAGTGTTCTTCAGTTTATGATCTGAGAATTATTGCATTATCTAGACTGATGCTTGCAAATACTTTAAACAATATCTCTGTTTATTGGGTTGCTTATGGTAAAAAATTGGCTCAAGTTGCATTGTCTAATGGCGGAAGTGATTTAGTTGGTACTGCTTTTTCTGAAGAAATTTATCGCGCAGCAGGTAAACCTACAACTTCATCAGTTGATGAATTGGCAACTATGGTAAAAGAAATTGGACGCATACCTGCTCAAAGAAATACTCATTTTGGAATTTTAAAACAATTTTAATTCATTTGTTTTTTAATAGATTCTATTTTCTCTTCTATAGTTTGCTGTTTGTCTGTTCGTGAATCAATTTTTACAATTGCTTCCACTCTTGCTATTCCCAAATGATGAACTGTTTCTATCATGTTTTTGGATGCTTTATTGATGATATCCATATTATTAGATTCTAAAATCACTCCCATTGAATTGACTACATATCTTAAATTTTCAATATTTTTAATTGAGTCAATTGCTTTTGCAATGTAAAAACTAGAACTTGTGGTTTTTGTTGCCATTGGATATATGCTAATTTCAGCTTGTATCATCAGTTTTTTTAGTTCCAATTCAGATTAAAATGTTTGAAATATTCATTCATAAAAAGAGAGATTGAAAGAACTGAAGAGGCTCCCTCAATCTCATGAAGAATGGAGAGTTCCGTCCTTCATTTTGTTACGTTTGTTAACCCGAATTGGTTAACGCGATTTTTGGAATCAAACGTAATTAATTAAATTTAACCTAGTGTATAAAACAAACGGATTTTTAGAAAATTATTCTATTTTTTTTTCTACATTTTTTGTTGGTTTCTTTCCTGGTTTTCTCCTTGCTCCAAAACTAATCAGCACCAGTAAAAATCCTAATCCAAATAAAATACCCGCTAGTGTAGTATAATCCTCATTTTCTTGTTCTGCTAACATCAAATCAAGTTTTTCTTCTTCTGTCATCCCTGCTTGACCAACTGGAATTGCAGCATTGATGTTGATAGTTAATACCAATCCTACAATTAACATTGCCATTCCTCCTGCTAACATTTTTTTATTTATTAGAACCATCTATCACTTATTGAATTCCGTCATATATTAGGGAAGCAATATTTTCAATAATCAGAAATACAATTATCGTGCATGGTTATTTTTAATGAAAATTTAATAAAAGTTACAAAGTTTTGAGTGTTTTTCTCAAAACAATTTGTTTGAATTATCTATGGTTTTGGAAACATTCTCTGCAGTATACAGGTCTGTCTTCTTTTGGTTGAAATGGTACTTGACAATCATTTCCACAGTCTCCGCATTTTGCATCATGCATTTCTCGTGGTCTGTCGTCTCTTCTTCCAAATCTTCCTCCTTGTCTTCCACCAAATCTATCTCTATTTCGTGGTTCTGGTTTGTGATTTTGGAAACATTCTCTGCAGTATACAGGTCTGTCTTCTTTTGGTTGAAATGGTACTTGACAATCAGTTCCACAGTCTCCGCATTTTGCATCAAACATTTGTCTATCTTCTCTATTGTATGACATGTTTTTCTAGATTCCATCAAATTGTGTTGTAATTAAACCATTGTAAAATCAATCATTTTTTTAATTATTTTTGAATATTTTAACTGATTTTGAAAATTCTAATTTTTACATGGGTATTTCAGGCACTGACATTCCTCCGTGACCTGAATCAATTGTTTGTTTTGGATTAAGACTTGTGTCGTGATGACATGGTTTGTTACATACTGGACAAAATTTTCTGTCTAATACAATGCATTGACAAATATGATTTTTTACATATGATTGTGCAGCCTGATTCCATTCTCCTGTTCCATTACAATATACACAAACATTTGTCGAACTTGTACCTGCACCTTTACAAAAATCACATACATCATCTGTCATAACCATCATCTTGATTATCTGTATTATATCATTTTGGTCAACAGATCTCTTAGATGGGTAGGTTGTTTTACTGTCTCAATACCTTTGATTGTATGTGGTACGCTGACAATTGTTCTTGCAAATTTCATTCAACTTTGAAATATTGGGCTTCAAAATTCGGCAAAGTATCATCAAATTGAGGAATCAGATAGAACCCGTTGGTATCATCATTAGCCATTGTTCTTCTAATTTTTAAACTAAATAATTCTATTCAAATTTCATATAGGCAACAGTTTTTTTAAATTCATGAAAGAAATTACAAATGATTCTGATGATAATTCTATTTTGTCTGATCTAGTTAATGATTGGATTTTAGAGCCAATTGTTGATTCTATAAATCGGCAAAATATTGTTTTTAGATTAACTACTAAGGGTAAAGAATATTTTAAAATTTTAAACAAAAGTTCTGGATATCCATTTAAAAATAATCCTACTTTACAAATTATGATAAAACAAAATATTGTCACTGAAATTATAAAAAAAGAAGGATTAATCGGGTATGATTTGACTCTGACTGGCGAACGGCATCATGTTTTTTTAAAAACATTCATGGATAAATGAAAACTCAATGTTTAATTTTGGTTAATTATTCTGGTGGTCTTTGAACAAACACGTTACAAATGAGGGCATCTGTTTTTTTATCTCTATGCTGAACTTTACATGTAACAAATTTACCTTTCAGTGCTCGTTCTAAATCTTCTTTAGTTTGTTCTGGACGTTGTCCATCTTCTGATTCTTTAATCAAACCCATGATTATTTTTTCAGTTTTTCCATAATCTCCTTTATTGTCTTTTCTTGTGTGGCTAACAAGTAATCTGAATGCATTCCCTGCTAAAACTTCTAAAACTGCTCCACCGATGCCATCCCCGTCTAATTCATCTGACATAATGTGATAATTTTTTTGTTCTATAATTACTTGGTGGCAATACTGATTTCAAAATCTGGGACTAGTCCTTTTTCTTTTGCCATTTCAAATAATCTTCTGATTGATTGTTCTCCTGGGTCTCCCATGTTTACTGTAACTTGATTGACATACATTTTCACAAATTTTTCAATTAATGTTCTTTCTTTACCTCTGGAATACTGCATTGCATATTCTAATGCATCATCAAAATTCTTTATTCCAAATTCAATTGATGCTTGTAAATATTTGTCAAATTTTACAATTGTTTCCATGCCTAAGTCTGTCTTCATTACATTAATTCCTAAAGGTACTGGTAATCCTCCTGTTGTTTTATCCCACCATTCACCAACATCTAAGATTTTTACATTTCCTTCTTGTTCGTATGATAATTGAGTTTCATGAATTACTAATCCTACTTCTACTTCTCCTGATTCAACAGCTTTTGGTATATCGCTGAAATTCATTTCAACATAGTCAAATTTTCCTATCATTAGTTGCAGTAGCAAAAATGCTGATGTCATCTTTCCTGGAATTGCAATTTTGCATTTTTTTAATTCTTCAATTGTCATTTGTTTTTTTGCTGTAACTATTGGACCGTAATTAATTCCAAAACTTCCTCCACTTCTTAGAATTGTATACCCTGGGATGTATGCACATGCATGAACTGAAACTGCTGTTACATCTAATTCTGGATTTGTTGCCTTAAGATTCAAATTCTCTATATCTTCGATCACATGATTTACAGTAAAATCTGGTGATGGTACTTTATCAGTAAACATTCCATAAAACATGAATGCATCGTCAGAATCAGGAGTGTGTCCTACTGAAATTTCCATATTTGTTTTTTAATGAATCGTAATAAAAATCCAAATCATTCTGATCTGGTAATTGTTATTTGTTAGAAATCGATCATTTGTGATGAATTTTCTCTTTTGAAAATTCCTTAAGATTAAAAAATTTAACAATTTAATTTCCTCACAAAACATGCCATACATTATATAATGCTCGACTGGTTTTCGCATTATGGCAAAATTCAAGTCAACACAAGAAGTAATGAAAATTATCAAGAATAAACAAAATATTCGTAATTTTGGTGTAATTGCACACGTTGACCATGGAAAGACAACCATGAGTGATAGTCTTTTGGCTTATTCTGGAATTATTGCACCATCTGCTGCTGGCAAAGCACTTGCAATGGACTTTGATAAGGAAGAGCAAGAAAGAGGAATTACAATTTATCAGGCTAACGTTACTTTACTTTATTCTCAAAATGATAATGATTATGTCATTAACATGATTGATACTCCTGGACACGTTGATTTTAGTGGAAGGGTAATTCGAAGTTTAAGAGCAATTGATGGTGCTGTAGTAGTCTGTGATGCAGTTGAAGGAATTATGACTCAAACTGAAACTGTAACAAGAATGGCACTTGAAGAAAGAGTAAGACCTGTTTTGTTTATCAATAAAGTAGATAGATTAATCAAAGAATTGAGATTAACCCCAGAAAAAATGCAAGCACAACTTGCAGATGTTGTTTCTACTTTTAATCAATTAGTTGATACTTATGCTGAACCTGAATACAAGGAAAAATGGAAAGTGTCTATTCAGGATGCAAGTGTGACATTTGGTTCTGCAAAAGATAGATGGGCAATAAACACTGATTTAATGAAAGAACGAGGAATAACATTCAAAGATGTAATTGATGCTTATACTGAAGAGAAACTTCCTGAACTTGTAGAAAAAGCACCTTTAGCTGATGCAGTTCTTGGAATGGTTGTAAAACATCATCCGGCACCAAAGGATGCTATCAAATATAGAATTCCACAAATTTGGAAGGGTGATTTAGATTCTGATGTTGGAAAAGCATTGCTTGCTGGTGAAGATGATGGACCAACAATTATGATGGTTGTAAACATGGTATTAGATCCTGCAGCTGGTCCTGTCGCAATTGGCAGACTATTCTCTGGAACTATCAAAGATGGACAGACACTTCACATTATAGATGAGAAACGAGATGGAAGAGTTCAATCTGTTAATTTCTTTATGGGTAACCAAAGAGAACAAGTTGGAGAATTAGGTGCTGGAAATATTCCTGCATTATTGGGTTTAACTGAATGTCGTGCTGGAAATACTTTGTCATCTGTAAAAGATATTCCAATGTTTGAAGGTGTGAAATATGTTTCAGAACCTGTTGTTCAAATTGCAATTGAACCAAAACATCCTAAAGATTTACCTAAACTTGTAGAAATTTTGAGACAACTTACTATTGAAGATCCAAACTTGGTTGTAAAAATTGATGAAGAGAGTGGTGAAACTATTGTTGCTGGTATGGGTGTGTTACACTTGGATGTTGCAACACACAGAATTCAAGATGCAAAATGTGAAATCATTACATCTGAACCTTTGATAAATTATAGAGAAACTGTTAAAGCTGCTTGTGAACCAATTATGGCAAAATCTCCAAATAGGCACAATAAAATTTTCATGAAAGTTGAACCATTGGAGCCTGAAATTGCTCACATGCTAAGAACTGGTGAAATTAGTGATATGAAAGATAAAAAAGTTGTTGCAGATTTACTCAAAGGTGCTGGTTGGGATACTGATACCATCAAAAGAGTAATGAGATTTGATTCTCGTGGTAATGTTTTGATTAACGGAACAAAAGGTGTTCAATTTGTTCAAGAGTCTACTGATTCTATAAATTCTGGATTTGATGAAGTGATGAAAGAAGGCCCACTTTGTAAAGAACAGATGAGGGATTGTAAATTCATATTTACTCATTTTGTACCTCATGAGGATACTGCTCACAGAGGTCTATCTCAATTAGGTCCTGCATCTCGTAGAGCATGTATGGGTTCATTATTGACTGCAGGTACTGCTGTTTTAGAACCAACTCTTGCAATTGAAGTTCGTGTACCAACTGATTTAGTTGGAAACGTTGCAACTATACTTTCTGGTAAACGTGGTAAAGTTCTCGACATGCAACAAAAAGGTGCATCAAGTATTGTAATTGGTGAATTACCTGCCTCTGAAACATTCACTCTATCTGAAGCTATGAGAGGTCAAACTGCAGGACGTGCAACTTGGAATACTTCATTTAAGGAATGGACTGAAGTTCCAAAATCGATGCTAACTACTGCTGTAGCAGATATTAGAAAAAGAAAAGGATTAGCTCCAGAGCCACCTGGAGTTAACGAATTTATAGATAAAGAATAATTATCTTATTTTTAATTAGTTTACTATGAAAAAAGTTACAAATTCTAGGTATCGGGAATTGTTGAAAATCAAAAAATCTTTGGAAGATAATAGGCCTCATGATATTGATGAGATGAGACGTTGGAAACACTCCATGAACAAAATTCTTGAAGAGCTAGAACTGTTTCGCTAATCTTTTGAATTTTAACAATACACCTTAATACTTGACCTACCTAAAATAGGTCGACCTATTAATGACGAGTCAATTGGAGCCTAATGTAAAGAATTATGAGCGTGAAAGAATAATTTTTCAATGCATAAAAAATAATCCTAATTTGCATCATAATGGATTATTAAAAATTATTGTGCCAAAATATATGGCAAAAACTACTTTTGAAAAAGCACGTAATTCATTAATTGAAAAAGAAATTCTTTTTGTTGAGAAGAAAGGAAACATGAAATTTTATGTCCCTACACCAAATTATAAACAAAAATCTCAGCAACACTTGGAGCAAAATACAAACAAAACATTTCATGATTTAAAATTAAAAACAAAAAAATTGGCTACTGATTTTCCTCACAAGGATGTTGATGAGAAAATAATGATTGGAACTATGCTTTTGAAGAATTTATTGCAAACTGACAATGGATTTACTATTCTTGATTCTATAAAAAATCCAAAAAAAACATTATATCGTGATGAGCATTTGATGATTCAACAATTAATTTCACAACTTTTTAAAATAATTAAAAATGATGCTGACTATGAGCTGATTTTTCCAACAATTGTTAGTCATCATCAGGTTAGTGTTCCTCAAAATGTCTCAGAAACATAATTTTATCTAGTTTTTATTCGGGTAGTTTCTATGATATTTTGATGGGTTTATTGTATACAAAATTCTATATGGATTTTGATGATGAAGAATGGAATCAAATTTCAAATAATCCTATAGTATTTCAAACTAAAAAAGATAAAGTCTCATTAGAGGTTGAAGATAGTTCTCATAAAACCTACAAATTAATTTTCAAAGATGGTGGTAAACTCAACATGTTTAGAGTCACTGGAAAATTTAGATTAACTTGGGATGATGAGGATCTGTTTAAATTATCAAAATAGGAGTCAATGATATCATGTCTTTGGAGTTTAAAGTTAAAAACATTTTAGATGATTTTGATTCTGTTTCATCTGAAGAATTTTTAGAAATTTTAGATCAAATCATGCTGGACTTTAAGAGTAATTTAACTCTGGAATATCTTAAAGGCAAAGTCAAAAAAATTCTTGAGATTTCAACTGAGTCTGAAAAGAAAAAACAATGTAAATTACTCTTACCCTACTATGATTGGTATTTGCAAGGATTGTAGAATTATTCTGAATATTCTTTGATTTTTTTTAATGCATAATTTATTGGAATTACATCTTTTTTAGCTTCTTCTAAATCTTTCAATAATTTCAGAAAATATTCATCTGATGTATTTTCTGCTTTTTCTATATCTGATTTCCTACATTCCAATGATTTTTCTAAAATTTCTATGTCTTTTTCTAAAAACTCAGATGTAGTCGAACCGATTAAAAATTTTTCAATTTTTTCCTTCGTTTCATCAATCAATGGAATTCTTTTTTTAGCTGTTGATTGTAAAATTGGAGCAAACATTGCAGCTGCTTCTTTTAATTCTGGACTTGCATGAATTGTTTTCAATCTTTTTTGATAATGAGTTAATGATTTGAGAATTATTTTATACCCGCCTTCATTTTTTATGTAATTCCCACCCATCCAAATTTTAGACATAACTTGTAAAAGTTTTTTACATTATTAGAATTTACTTCTTTATTTATCATTTAATTTTAAAAATTAATTTTATGATGAAACAACTCACATATCGTAATTTTCTTTGATTGGTTGTTGATTTCTATTAATTAAATATAGTAAAACCCCTGCAACCACAACTCCGATTCCAGTCAATCCTACAAATGTGCCCATGTTTTTTATATATTCTAAATTTTTATCATCATCGGGGTTGATTCCATAAAATACTATCAATCCTACAAAAAACATCATTCCACCAATAACTATCGCTAAAATCCCTGTTTTCATGATTTCTTGTGCTTTTTCTAATAATTAAAACATTAAACCTCAATTTTTTCCATTTTCGTGAATTCTTTAATGCTTATATTTACCACTAGAAAATTTCATTTAGTCATGGCTGCAAAAAAGAAAATTGATCTTTTGAAATTGATCCAACAAATTGTTGGTTTGAATTCTAAAATGAGATTTGCAGCAATTATTGACAGTAAGGGGAATATCCGTGAAGGAATTATGAAAAAAGGTCAAACAAGTCTTAACTCTCAAAAAGAAGAAGAGCATTTTTGCAAACAGGTGGCTGAAAGGCGCTCTATGCGAAAAGATTTTGATCGTTCATTAGGTAAAGTTAGATATGTTCATGTAGAAAGAGAAAAAGTTTCTCAGTTAGTAATATACACAAAAAGAAATATTGTATTTTTTACAATGGAGCCTGAAACTCCCATGAGTACAAAAATTAAATTGATTACCAAAATTAAGAAACTCACTGCAGATATTTAATTCAATTATAGTTTTTTTTGAATTCTAAAAATCATGACTTTTCATAAATTTCTTGGAGATTCAAAAATGTTTGAATATGATAAATATTACAGAGAATGTAAGCAACAAAACAAACCTTTCATCAAATCTAAAATTAATCCTGTTCACAAAAATCATTTAGTGACTGCTGATTTGATTACTTGTGATTATATCTTATCTGAGCCTAAACAAATTAAAATTCAAAAATTAATTACTGATGAAATCAATTTTGTAAATTCAAATAACTCTAATTCGTTCAATGATTATAATATTGATGAAGAACTAGTGTGGATTGATGGTGTTTCTTCTGAGCATTTAGATTTCTTGTGTAATAGTTTATTTGATTTAATTTATCAAACTCATGATTAGAATCTGATTAAATTTTTTAAAATTTTGTCAATTATTTGAATTTCTTTTTTCTTGTCTGATATCGCCTCTTGATTCCATTTTTTTAAAAATTCTGACTGCTGGTCCATCTTTTCTAATTCTCCAACGTGCTTGATTAAATACATCTTGTAATCATGCAGCAAATCTAGATGTTTGTTATGCTTATTTTCACTAGGTGTTGTCATTCCATTCCTCCATTTTTACATTTGGAAACAAGTCTCTAATCCTTTTTCTGTCTTTTTCCATTGCATCGATTCTACTATTCAAATGCTCTTTGATTGCTGGTTCATTTTCTTCGTTAATCTCCTTTTTCATATCTGTAATTATTTTAGTCAATGATCTATAGTATATCATGTGATTTTTTTTTGATTCGCTGGATTTGTCTTCAATTTTTTCATCCATAAATTATTGTACTTTATTACAAATAAGTACTTGATCTTTTTGTAAATTTTTTCAAGTCTATATCTTGTTTTTTTCTATCCATTCTATTCCTGAAGGAGTCAACCTAGTTATCCATGGAAAATATTTGTCCCCCTCTTCATCGATTCCTCCTCTTACAAGATTCTCATCAATCAGATATTTTGCATTTTGAAATATTTCGTCATTATCTGCTTCTTTCAATTCTGGGAAATTATATATGTGAAATTTTGGATTTTGAGATTCTCCCTTTGATCTTTTGTAATACTCTGTTAAGATTATTTTAACGATTTTTTCATTAATTTCCATTGTGAATTTGACATCATTTTCTTTACTTAAATTTTGTATATTAAAAAAATAAAACTAGCACATTTTTTCACATTCACATTGTCTATTAACAAACAATTGTTTGAATGATTCAAACCTGGATTGAGAGATTTGTGGTTTGTTTTTGCCCACTATTTTAAATAGTGAAATTCCAGTTTCTGAACTAGTTCCTTTTAATGCCCATGAACCATTTTTCATTAAATGTGGTTGTGGATTTTTCATGGTCACTTTTCTTTTTGCCTTAATGTCGTATGCTATTATTTTTGACATAATCTGAAATTAAAAAATTATTATTACAAACAAAGTGTAAAATTTTTAATAGTTCTTAGCTTAAAAAAAACATTTTTTTCTATATTTTCATTGAATTGTTTTTAAATTATGCGTATTACACTAATATTGTAAATTAATTTCATAAGTATATGAAAATTCTAATAGATGAAATGGATGATGGTTGGGATGAAAAACTCAAAGAATTGGGTTTTGATGCCTACAGTGTTAAAAAATTACGCTCTGAAGGTCACAAATTGAGAACTGACTATTCTGTGATTAATTATGCCAAAGAAAATGACATGATTTTAGTCACTCGTGACACTGAAAGCGGACAAGCATGTGAAGAAAATAACTTACCTTATGTATTATTGGATAACAATTCAATTTTTAAAATAGTTTTAGATAAATTGAAAAATTATTAATTAACATTTTTTGAATTTGTCTGTCCTATTTGTAAATTATTTAGAATGTGATTTAGAAAATCTTCTTCTGGTTGATGCATAATATCATTCATGATCAACTCCCAACTATCTTCAATTTTTCTTTTAATTTGTGAAAACATTTTATCTTTTTTGAATGTTGGGTAGTATGCCAATAACCTCATGATGCTGTCTGTAGATTGTACAATGTGTATTTGATGAATAGTTGTTCTTAATCTTTCATGAAAAGAAAAGTCTTCTTTGCTATTATTTTGTTTGAACATTTTTATTTCTTCAAAAATTGAATTGATTTCTTTATGTAAATTTTTTAATTGCATGTTAACTGATTCTGATAAATTAATTAATTCATATTCTATGTGTGATCTATTGTGTACTGTTTTCTCTATTTCCCCTGTTTCTACTAATGAACTAATTTCTCTATACACTGTTTTTTCATTACCTACTTTTTGAATAACTCTTTTTGCTAATTCTGTACCTCTGATTTTTCCATTTTCATTTAAAATTCTAATAATTTCAATTTTGATAATTTCTGAATTTTTGTCCATGATATTTTTCCATTATCTTTGATATTTCTTTAAAACATCTAATTCTCCGTTTTCAGCAATTTCACTGATTAATCCTTCCAGAATTTCAATTCCTTTTTTAATTGGTTCTTTTTGATTGACCTTATTTTCTAATTTTTGTTTCAATACCATTCTTTCGTTATTTACAAAACTCAATAAGCTGACTTTTTCTCCCATGTTCAAATCAGTAAAAAAATCTACATATTCTTTCGTTGAATTTATTGCCATTTTCTAATTTTTGAATTCTCTAGTATTTGTTCCAATCTTTGCTGCTCAATTTTGACTATCATTTTTGTACCTAAATTATGAATTTCTAATATTAAAATCTGATTTTTAAAAATATGTAAAAATTTGATTTAAAATGATTTTTTATAGTATGATTTTTTTTAACCCTTAAAATTAATTTTACAACTTCCATCTTCATTTTGTAATTTTCTTGCCATGATATACGGTGTGATTATTAGAATTGGAATGGATAATGCAATAAACAATGTCTGTAACTGTGTTAATAACACTGATAATCCAATACCGCTTGCTGTTCCAAGAAATATTGAGATAAAAGTTCCTGCACATGTAGGACACGCAATAAATAATCCTGTTGCTGCACCTATACTGCTCATTCCCTTACCCTTTTTAGAAATTGTGTATGCATTAATTGCAATTGATGCATTTAATGCAACTAAATATGAAACTATGATCTGCAATGTTAAATTTATTGGAATTATTTGTAATCCCACATGCTCTGTAACGTATATGATAATTTTTGGCATATATCCTGGGCCATCACAACATGGTGCAATAAACCCTGATGGAATTGTTGCTCCATAATGTGTTACAAAATTTATCTCTGGTTGATACACCAATGTTCCAGAAACTAGTGAAAAAAATATCCCATACAAAATAAAAATACTGATGAAAATTTTGCGTGATTTTGAATTGTATGTGGTGATTGCAATTATTGTTAGTATGTCTTTACCTTTATTTTCCACTTTACTTTTATGATACTTATACATTCCAAAAGCAATTCCTCCAAAAGATATGATTATCGTAATGTAAAATCCTAAAGCAATTCTTTGAATCGATTCTAAGGCACTGGGTGTAAATACTTCGGGGTTTTGATATCTGCCGTATAATAGAAATAAAATTGTAATTGAAATAAATCCTAAAACAATAATTTTTTTGCCTTTTATGTCTGTCATACCTTCTTTCATTTTTGTTCCTTTTTTATTAAATTAAATTCTTGTTAGCTTAATTTAGGCACAAAAATATAGATTATTGCAATTATTTCTAATCGGCCAAAAATCATTAAAAATCCTAATACTATCATTGTTGCAGGATCTGTTTCAGAATCTATGACTCCTGCTGATAATCCTCCTGTGGTGATTATTCCTGCAGCTTCAAAAAATGCGTCTTGATATGGAACATCTTCTATTGCAGAAAGATGTGCACCAGTAATTGCAGAAATAGTTGGAAATAATGCTAAGATGATTAATGTTGATATGATCTCTTTTTTATTTTGACTTGGTAATTCTGATCTTCTAACTTTGGTAACAAATGATCTGAAATCTTTAAGATGAAATAATCTAAATATCTTTAATCCTCCGGCTGTTGAAAATCCACATCCTCCGATAAACATTAGAATAATTAGAATTGTATGTGCTCCTCCACTTAATCCAGCTAAGCTTTCCATTTGTAACCCTGCGGTAGTACTGGCAGAAACTGAATAAAATGCACTTTGCATTGGATCCAAACCACTTATTCCTGCAAACAACATTGTAGCACCTCCTAATATTGCAAAATATGCTAATACCTCTTTTCCTAGTTTAGGCGATAAGAATTTTTTTCTAACAAATGCATAATGGAATGTAAATGGAAGTGCACCTAATATCATTGCACCCATTAATACAATGTGTTCTTGCCATAGTAGACCTTCTAGAATGGTAGATGTCGGTGTAAACCCACCTGTTGATAGTGTACTCATCGCTAACGAGAAATTATCAATAATGTTCCTTTCTCCAAATATGTATAGCAATAATGCAACAATTACAATGTAAATCGCAAAAATTACTGTAATTGTAAGAAAGAGTTCTTTCATGTGTAATGTCTTGCCTGATATGAAACCACGCATTGCCTGTAGTTTGGACTCTGGATAAAATGCAGTAATAACCAAGTAAATGAAACTCATTCCCCCTACTAATTGTGTATAACTTCTGAAAAATGTGAAACTCTGTGATAATTTTTCTGGTTCATCAAATAATGATATGCCTCCTGTTGTAAATCCAGCTGCACTTGAAAAGAATGCATTTGCAAATACCTCAACACCTGTTTCATCACTTGGAAAAACGTACAGATATGGGACTGTGCCAAACAATGACAGTAAAAATAAACTCGCAAATACAAGAATTGATGCTTGTTGTAAATTTAGACTAGATTTTTCACCATATGAATTTAAGAAAAATCCTGTCACTAATAATAAAACTGTAGTTAAGTAAATTCCTGTAGCTGCAACTGTATCTTCTAATAATGTTGCAACAATTGCTGGGACCAGTAACAACACTCCTGCAAACTGCAACACAAATCCTAAATTACCTAAAACTGCTTTTACTGGTGGACTTAAAAGTCTGGGCGATGTAGCTGTTGCATCTCTAATCACATTTGCAATGGTGGATTGAAATATCATTCCCATTACTTGATTCTTTTTTGAAACAACTGGAAGTTTTCTGACGTTATTATCTCGCATGATGTGTAATGCATCTTGTAATGTTGATTTTTCATTAATGGTAATCAGTGGCTTGCTCATTATTTCTTCAAGTGTTGTTGCTTCAGCATATACTGAGGCATCACTGACTTTACTAAGAATATCTTCATCTGTAACAATTCCGACTGGAAATTTATTTTTGTCAATAACTATAATATCATCTGTTTCATAATTTCGCAGCATGGTTGCTGCATCTCTTGTTTGAGTTCTTAAACCCAACATCAAAACATCTTTGTTCATATACTCTGTAACATATTTTTCAAGAACATATGATACTGCTTTTTCAGGATTTGTTGACATTAAGCTTCCTTATATCGGGATTTTAAATAATTTGGGGTCGTACAATTAATGATCGATATCGAATGAATTTATTTTGTTTTTGATCCCCTGTTTTTGCTATGTTTATTAGTCATTTCTACGAACTTTATGCGTATTCAAATGGATATTGATCAAGCACAAGAACCTGATTATGATTCAGTAGCAATTGACTATGTTGGTTTTGTAGATCCATATGCATTAGAAGGAATGGTTGTTTTGAAAGCTGACAATGGCAAAGAATTTCACATGCGTGCTTTTTCTGGAGAAATTGCTAAACATATTTCAAGTTTTGATGAACCAGATGATGATCAGACCCCTTCAATTTATCGTATGATAGAAGAAATTTGTGAACAAAATGAACTATCCCTAGTGAAAGTCAAAATCTATGGTAGTGGAGATGTACTAAGAGCAAATCTCTACTTTACAGGTAGGACAGATCTTGTTTTGAAAAACCATCGTGCATCTGATGCAATGGCTTTAGCTGCGTATTACAAAATTCCTATATTGGTTAGAAAAAACTTGCTTAAAGAACGAATGGAAGCCTAATTTTCATTAATTCGAATGGTTTTTTTCATAGTATTTTGATAACAAATTATGAATCAACAAGAGGAATTAATGGATAGTATACTAAATACAGATCTAGAAATAGTTGAGACAGTCAGGACATTACAAAACGAAAATTGGAATGATGAAAATCTAAAAAACCAGGTTACTGATCTGCTTAAAATCCACGATGATATGATTACAAAACTGAGATCTCTTCAAGGTGATGATCATAGTTGTGGTTGTGGTCATGACCATTGCTAATTAAATGCAATTATTTTTTAATGCTTCATAATTCGGCAATTTCTTCACCATTCAGTGTAGCTTAAAAATTTGATTAATCATCAGCAATAATTTACATTTCTGGAGTAGTATATTGTTATTGCACAACAAAAACAGAACATTTTTTCATGTGTATTGTGATTTTTTAATATGGTTAATTTTGAAAAAGTTTATCAAAAAACTGCATTGAAAATTATTAAACGATGTCATGGTGCAATTAAAATTACAAAACATGGAAAAATTGTGGAAGTTTATGATGTAAAACGTCATATTTGGAGTGATGGACTTGCAGGACTAATAATCAAAGAGGAATGCAGACTAGCAAATCTAAAAGAATGGGAATTTGCAAATGTTCGAGGGTATATCATAAAAGAACTATTGTCAAAATCTGAGAATTAGTTTTTATTGTTTTCTACCTTTGCTAATTCCCACTGCTGATTAATTTTTTCAATATTTTCTTTAACAAATTTTTTTCCATCTTCTTTTAAAATAATTGAAGGATTTGTATTTCTTGTAAACCAATTATCTTTTTTATTGATAGTGATTAAATTCATTTCTTCTAATTTGTTGACATGTTCTCTAAATTTTCCAATATTGATTTTTTTACACTTTTTAAAAATATCTGTGTATTTTGTAATTGCATTAGTAATTGATGCAAGAATAAGATAATCTACAGTGTTCAAAGAATTTGACTCCATTTCTATTTTTTAATTACACGTGATATTTATGAAATTATTTTATGATCACTTTAAAATATTGATCTAATGCCCTGCTAATATGTAACCTTACGAACCAAATGTGGTTCTTTTAGCATAATTGTATCTCCTTTACTTGATGATAATTCTGGATTTATCAACTTGTTAGTTGTTATTACAATTAGTGCTTCACATCGTGAACATAGAATTGTTCTGCCTCCTGATCTTTCTTCTCTAATCAAATCTTTTTCTAATCTATCATCTTTTTGACATGTAGGACATAATCTTGGTTCTTTTTCTATACTTATGATTTCTTTAATGAATATTGTTTTACTCATATTTTTTCTTCATTAATTGTCCAGAATAATGTTTGTAATGTTAATTGGTATCAGCAATCCATTTCAGATGTCAAACCGTTTTAATCATCTGAAATTAGAATGAAAGGTATTCAACATATTCCCCTATCTAACCAATTAACGATTTTGATTTTTTTATCGAAAATATATTTTCTTCAATTTTTCAAAATTTCTTATATTATATATTTGATAAATTTTGATATTTATTGAAATAATTATGAAATAGTGTTAAATAGTAAGAATTCTTATAATATATGATGTCGTTAGTTATAAAATCTAACGAATAACTTGCGTAGCCCCGCAGAACGAAAAAGGCACTCAGGCGTTTGACGCTTGACCACAAGAGGAAATCTCTTAATGTTCTGCAGTTAAGGGGTTTACGCCTTTATTTTTATTTCAATCAATCCTGTATATTTGAAAAATTTTTTAATCTAAACATATTTGAAATCCTTGTAAGAAATTTTAATGATTTGACAACAAAATATGATAATTTGATTTTAGATTCTGTTTTTCAATGGTCTGAAATAAAAAATGTTGTTGAAAAATGTAATGGAGATGAACTAGAAGTAACTAATTCAATCAAAAGATTGATCAGTATGGGGTTTCTAGAATCTAGAACTTTAAAAAATGTAATTTTATATAAAAAATATGATAAACCTCAAACTCATGAACAATTTTCTAAAATGATGGATGATTTTTTGTCTCATCAAAAAGACGAAATTGAATCAATCAAAACAATTCCTACCATTATGATAAGTGATGGAAGTCAATTTGGATTTAGTGTTAAGGGATTGCAATTATTAGAACACGTTCAAGAGGAAATCGATAGAGTATCTATGGTTGTTGTGAGACTTGATCATTATGATAAAATAAGAATTTTACAGCATCCTATAGCTCAACAACGAATCAAAAGATTACAAAATCATATTAATCAAATAATGAATATCATGTTGGATTCTTACAAAGATATTCATTCTAATGTTGTACTACAGGAATATTTTAAAAATCACACAAAAATTAGGTAATCTATTTTTTTTATGTTACTATTTCGTCTAGACGATCTTCTTCTTGAGCTCTTTTGATTTCCATTGCAATTCTTCTACCTACTCCAAATGTTTGACCATATTGATATTTTGTATATGGGCTTGTTGTTGCAACAATTGGGTTTCCTGGAACTCTTAATGAGACATCATATACAATTAATTCTAAATCTTTTGTGATTACACTCTGAAGTGAAAACGGACCAATAATGCCTGGTGCATACTCTTTTTTTGTTGCAGTTACAAATTTGTCCCCCATTTTGAGAACTTTTTCTAATAGTGATTCTCTAATGCTAGCAGGAGTGTGACCTACTTCAATATTTTGTAAATCTATATCCATTTCTAATTGTTCTTTTGCTGGTAACGCATTGTAATCATGAATGTTTGTTTGTAGTCTTCTTTCAATCCCGATAAAATCTACTTGATTTGAAATAGGTGTGTGAAAGAAATTAAAATTCATGTATGTTCCAATAGCTAATTCTTCAATACTTGCTTTTTCTAAATCTTTTTTTGCAATAACACCTTGTTTAATTTTTTGTTCCGATTTTTCTTTATAATCTTTGTATGACGAAACTGTAAAAAATGCTCTTTCCAATGGCCTATTTTTTTCTTGAACTTTTACAATGGATGGCTTGTTGATTCTTTTTGGATCTTTGAATAATTTTGGATATTTAATTCTGGCTTTTTCCAATAAGTAATACTGTCCTTTTTTGGCAGTTCTTTCCTCAGCTTGAAATAATTTTCTATTTCCAAAAATTGGAACCTTGAATGTGTTTTCTATTGTTTTGTATCCTAAGTATACTGTAAGTGATCTGTGTGGAACAATTATCGTGTTTGTATCTCTTAACATTTTTTGGTTTTTAGCTGATGCCATTTCTTTGAATTTATCTAAAACAACTATCTGATCTGCAATTCTGTTAAATCTTTGATATGGTCCTTCTCTGCCTTTTTGACAAAAAACAGTTGTTTCAAAATTTTCATCTTTTGCTCCATCCATTACTTCCAAGGCTGAATGACTTCCAAGAACTCCTATTTTTACATCTGAATAACCATTAACTATTTTTTTGATTTCAGAACTTTTAATCATATTATGCCTAAATATTAGCATCTAATATATGTAAAATAATTATTTGATAGATCAAAATCAACCAAAATGTTTTTTTTAAGTACAAACTAGAGTAAGTAATGTTTTATTCATTTGAACTTCAAATGGCCGGTGTCATTTTATTTACTGCTATGACTGTATGTGGGATATCATTATGGATTAAACGAAGAAAATCAGAAAAAGAATCCACTGAGTCTATTGAGCAAGACGTTTCAGAAAATATCTGATTTTATCCAAAAATTTTGGTTGTGATGATTTTGTTTGTGTAATCATAATTGTTATTTGATCTATGCAACAAATTTCGTGTAATTAACCTTAATCAGCCTCTTTGTTACAATTAATACACATCTTTTTTGATAAAATTTCAAACCAGGTGAAATTATGGACATATCCTTTTTTGCAACTCATAAAGTAAATTTCTATAAAAAAAATATTCAAGGTAAATGGTCAAATCTAACATCGATCTGAGCCTAATCTCAAATAATTATTTCAAAAAATCATGTATATTTCAAAATTTGAGACTAGAAATCATACTTTTTATCTGATAGTTATTTTAAATTATTTAGGGAGGTATGGAAAAATATTGAAAGATTACGATTATCAAAAATATTTTGTTTTAATTTTCAATTTCTATAACTTACATTGAAATTAATTGTTGGCATAACTGGAAGTACTGGTGTTATTTACGGTATTAGAATGCTTGAAACACTAAAGAAATTAGAAATTGAAACTCATTTGGTAATGTCTGAATGGGGAGAAAAATGTATTTCAATGGAAACTGAATTCACCCCTGAATATGTACAATCTCTTGCTTCAACTTTTTCTGATGAAAAAAATATGGCTGCAAGTGTCTCTAGTGGAACTCATAGAATCAATGGCATGATTGTTGCACCATGCAGTATGAAAACATTGGCTGCAATAGCAAATGGATATGACGATACCCTAGTTGCAAGGTCTGCAGGTGTTACAATTAAAGAAGACCGAAAATTAATTTTAATGGTTAGGGAAACTCCTCTTTCTGCAATACATTTAGAAAATATGTTGAAACTATCTAGATTGGGAGTAATTATTTTACCCCCAGTCACTGAATTTTACACAAAGCCAAAAACCATTGATGATATTGTAAATCATGGCGTTGGAAAATGTCTTGATCAATTTGATATTGATCATGATTTATACCAACGTTGGGGCAGTTTTTAAATTACCATTGTCTAAATTTTCTTTAGAAAAAATTATTCATGCAAATAGAAAGGATGTTTTTGATATTTTTTCAAATTATGAAAAACATGAAAAATTAATTCCTAACTATTTTCCATCAATTCGTATTCGTTCAGTAAGAGATAACATTGCAGTAATGGAAGAACATTTCATGCTTGGAGATTTGGAGTTTCTTTTTATGTCCAAACATGTTTCTACTCCGTTTGTTTTACATGAAGTTTTTGTCATTGGTGGGAAATCTAAGGGTAGTTACATTCGACAAGAATTCATTGAAATTTCAGAAGGCACAAAAGTAATGGTAGATGTTAATTTAAAATTAACAGGAAAATTAAAAATTCCTCAATTATTAGATTCATCAAAATTAACTAAAAATTATTCTGATTTATTGGATGATTTGGCTACGTTATGCGAAAAATCAGTCTGATTTTACTTTGTCTTTAGAGCTTTCGTCTAATTCTCCCTTGAAATCTTTTAGTTCTTTATCTCCTTCAATTTTTCCTTTTTCAAATTCTCCTTTGGCTTTACCAAATGTTTTTGCCAGTTCCGGAATTTTTTTTGCGCCAAAAATCAATACACCTATGACTACAACCAATACTATGATTTCAGTACTTCCAAGCATTATATCCCTACTTCTCTGATTTCAGATTTAAGTGTTCGACTTTTTACGTTGGTTACGCTCAATGAATAGCATGCCTGCAAAATACAAACCAATCATTGGTCCTGCAACAAACATCATTGTAACCCCTGTTCCATCTGGTGTAATTATTGCACCAAAAATCACTATTATCACAATTGCATATCTGGCATTTTTTCTCCAAAAATCAGAACTTACCATTTCAGACATTGATATTGCATACATGATTAATGGTAATTGAAATGAAAAACCAAACGCTAATAAAAATTGTAAAACAAAAGTAACAAATTCCATTACATTTAGAAAAGTCACTAAACCTGCAGATTCTCCGTATCGATATAAAAATTCTAAAATATATGGAATGACAAAATTATATGAAAATATACAACCTGCAATAAATAATCCTAATGCTGGTAATGAAATATTTCTACTAACATTAATTTCATTTTCTTTTAATGCCGGTTTAATGAATCCCACAAATTCTTTGATAATTATTGGCATGCCAACAACCATTCCTACAAGTGCTGAAACATACATTTGTGCAAAGAAAGCTTGCCCTGGAGCTGTCTGAATTAATTGAACATCTCCTGGAACTAAATTTTCTCTCATATGATTAGTGATTTGTGCTGCAATATTGTTTTGAGGATCTGGTAATGGATAGTACAAGGTAATTTCCCCTATTGTGAAAGGTTCTGCATGAAATGTTAAGATTATAACAGTAATTATTCCAATAACTAGTACTATTCTGAGTAATCTTTTTCTCAATTCTTCCAAATGTGAATTAATACTTTCTAAATCTGACATTGTTAATTATTTTATCTTATGATGTATGAAAATGTATATTTTTGTTATATTGTTTATTTTGGAATTGGCAATAATTTTGCTTCAGGCATACCTGATTCTTTTAATGCCTCTGCTGAAATATCCTCGAATTCTAATGAAATAATTGCTTTGACATTAAATTTGCTTTCCATATCTTTTGCTAATTTTCCGATTTCTTTACCAGAATAGATTTCATCCGAATCTTTCAAAAAGATTCTATCTCCTTTTTCCATTTCTTTTCCGTTGAATTTATTTTGTAAAAATTTAGTGATTTCCGGTAATTCTTTTCTATCAATATTGTTATGAAAATAACAAATTCCATTTACTGATTCATAATCATACGCTGCACCATTTTTGTATAGAAAAACTCCTATGAAATGGGCTTCATCTTCAGGTTCTCTAATGCATTTAATTTCCCAATTTAGTAATTTACTCTCATCGTAATTAAAATTCTCAATTTCATCTGAAGTAATCTTCCAATAACGCATTCTTTCTTTTCTTGCCATACTGTAATGAGTTTAGTATTTCTGATATAACTATCTAACCCTTAACTCTCTCAAGAAATTTAAATTAATAGCCTAATGCATGCATGAAAGAAAATTATTTTTAAAATAAAATAATTTATGTAATTTTTAAAATTATTCGGAAGATAGATTAATCAGTATTTTGTATTATCAAAATATGGTAAACTATCATATCCATGTAACGATTGAAAATAAGCCTGGAATTAGTGATCCTGAAGGAAAGACAATTTTAAATGATTTAGTTTTGAAGGGCACTCATCAAAATGTATCAGATATTAAGACTGCAAAAATGCTAAAATTTTCAATTGATGAAAAGGATAAAGAAACTGCAAAATCAAAGATTCAGGAAATTTGTGATGAATTGCGCATTTACAATCCCATGGTTAGTGTAGTGGCAATTAATGTATTTGATGCCTAATCTGATTCTGTATTTTTTATGGTCTCGTTAATCAAAATTTTGCTACGTAAAAATTCTGTTAAGTCTGTTTGGGTAATCACTCCAACTAAATTTTCGTCTTCTAATACTACAAGACGTCTGATATTGTTGTTTAACATTTTTTGAACTGCTAATTCGATAGAGGAATTCGGTTCAACCCATTTGAATTTTTTTGACATAATTGATTCCAATGTTGTTGATGATGCTTGTTTGTTCTCTGCAACAATTTTCCTTACTATGTCTCTTTCAGAAATGATGCCTATGGGATTTCCTTTCTTAACGACCACCAGAAAACTGATTTCCTTTTCTTTTAGGACTTCTGCTGCATCTTGAGCTTTTTTTTCATTCTCAATTGTTATAACGTTTTTTTGCATGATATCTCTGACTTTAGACATAGCGATCACCCAAATTATTGGCATAAAAATTGTTTCTGGCTGGGCTCAAATTAAATAACTCTGAATCTAAAAAGAATTGTGAACGTTGGTGTTGTAGTTTTTCCTGGAAGTAATTGTGATCGAGATATGTTTCATGTCCTGTCTGATGTTTTTAACCTCAATGCCCAATATTGTTGGCATGATAAACCTCTTCCAAAAAATTTGGATGCTGTTGTTTTGCCTGGAGGGTTCTCTTACGGTGATAGGTTGAGGGCCGGAGTAATTGCTGCAAATAGTCCAATTATTAAAGATGTTAAAAAAATAGCAGGAAAAGGAACTCCAATTTTAGGAGTATGTAACGGATTTCAAATTTTAGTAGAATCAGGATTACTCCCTGGAGTTTTACTAAAAAATGATTCTCTTAATTTTATGTGCGAATGGACAAATCTAATTGTTAAAAATAACAAAACTCCTTTTACAAATCAATTTGAATTAAATCAAAAAATCCCTATCCCCATTGCAAATGGTGAAGGACGTTACTTTGTTGATGATGAAACGTTAAACAAACTTGAAAAAAATAATCAGATTGTTTTCAAATATGATCAAATTGTAAATGGATCCTCTCATCAAATTGCTGGTGTTTGTAGTGAGGATGGTAATGTTGTTGGTATGATGCCACATCCTGAAAGAGCAGTTGAATCTGAAATAAATCCTAAAGACAATAAACCTTCATCATTAATTTTTGAATCTTTGCTAAAAAAAACAGGTATTGAAAAATGAGCTTAGAATCTCATGAATTAGAAGAATTAAAAACAAAGATTGGTAGGGATCCTACTTCCACAGAATTACAAATTGTTGCAGCTGAATGGTCTGAACATTGTTCTTACAAATCATCTAAAAAACATTTGAAAATGTTGCCTATGGATGGTCCGCTTGTAATAAATGAAAAAGGATATGATTCTGGAGTTTTAGATGTAGGTGATGGTTATGTTATAACTGCTCACATTGAAAGTCATAATCACCCTTCTGCTGTTGAGCCTTATGGTGGTGCCGCAACTGGTGTTGGAGGTGTAATTAGAGATATTTTATCTGCTGGTACACGTCCAATTGCTCTTCTTGATGGATTGCGGTTTGGTGATATTGAAAAAGATCAACATGCAAAGTGGCTATTCAAAAACGCTGTAACTGGAATTGCAGATTATGGAAATTGTTTAGGAATTCCAACAGTTGGTGGTGAAGTTGAATTTGATGAATGCTACAAAAATTATGCAATGGTCGATGTAGCTGCAATTGGATTTGGCAAAAAAGAAAATTTAATCAAAAATCATGCAAAAAAAGGTGATGTAGTAGTTCTATTGGGTGGTGCTACGGGTCGAGATGGAATTGGCGGTTCACAATTTGCATCTGATTCTTTAGAAACTGAAGATCGTTCTGCTGTTCAAATCCCTGATCCGTTTATAGAAAAATTAATTATTGAAGCTATTTTGGAAGCACGAAATGAACAGCTAATTCATGCAATGAAGGATCTTGGTGGTGGTGGTTTATCTTGTGCTGTATCTGAAACTGCTGATGCATTAGATATTGGAATTGAAATGGATGTGGAAAAAGTTCACATTCGTGAATCTGACATGCATTCTGACGAAATAATGATTTCTGAATCGCAAGAAAGAATGTTAATTGTTACTGATAATGAAAAATTAATCAAATTACAAAAAATTTGTGAAAAATTCAGAATTGAATGCTCTGTAATTGGACATGTTACATTTGATAACAAAATGCATGTAAAAAAAGGTGAAACATCAATTGCAAATATTTCTACAGATATAGTTGCAAATGCTACTTTGTTAGATTTACCTTCAAAAAAACCCGCCTATTTGGAAACAATTGAAACAACAAAATCATTTCCGCAATTATCTGATTATTCTGAAACTTTAATGAAATTGCTTGGTTCTCCAAATATTGCAAGTAAGATTTGGGTATATGGTCAATATGATCATGAAGTTGGAATTAGAACTGTTACAAAACCTGGTTATGATGCATCTGTTTTGAGGCTGGATAATGGAAAATCTCTTTCAATTAAGATTGATGGTAACCCAAAACAATGTTACATTAATCCTCGTGAAGGTGCAATTGGTTGTTTTGAAGAGGCATGTAGAAATGTTGTTTGTACTGGAGCAAAACCAATTGGAATGCTTGACCATTTACAATTTGGAAATCCAAATGATCCTGAAATATTTTGGACATTTTTAGAATCTCTAAAAGGACTAACTGATTTTGCAAAAGACTTTGAAATTCCTTGTGTTGGCGGTAAAGTGAGTTTGTATAACGAAACTTCTAATGGTCCAATTAAACCCACTCCTGTAATTGGTGTAATTGGGTTAATCGATAAAAAACCTTTAAAAATTCAGAAAATTAATTCTGGAGATTCTTTAATTATAATTGGAGAAACTAAAAATGAACTTGGCGGTTCAGAATATTCTGAATATATTCATAAATTTGTTGGAGGCAAGTGTCCCTCAGTTGATTTTTCAGAATCAAAGAAAAATATGAATTCTGTATTGGAAATAATTGAAACTGAATTAATCAAATATGCCCATGATTGTTCAAAGGGCGGATTAGCAATTGCGATATCTGAACTTTGTATGCACAATCAAATTGGTTGTACCATTTCGTTAGACAAAATTCCTGGTGAAAAATTAGATTCTGATGAGATTTTATTTTCTGAAAGTCATTCTAGATATTTAATTACTTTAGAAAACAAAAATCTTCAAAAATTAGAAGAGATATTGAAAAAACATAACGTGTCATACTCTTTGATTGGAGAATTTTCTGGCAATACAATTCACTTTACGAGTAATTCTAAACCCATTATCGATCTAAGCGTTGATAAAGCACAAGAGACATGGTTTAATTCGTTAAGGAAAATGGTGTTGCATGCCTAAAGTTAAAGAAAATTGTGGGGTTGTAGGAATTTACAGTCTTTCAGGCAAAAATGTTGTACCTATGGTTTTTGATGCATTACGTGCTTTGCAACATAGAGGACAGGAAGCCTGGGGATTTGCTGTACCTAACAAGCCACCATTCAAAAAAGTTGGATTAGTATCTCATTCATCATCAGAATTTAAAAAAATTGCACAAGAGTATGCATCTCCTTGTGTAATTGGACATGTGAGATATTCCACAATGGGAACTAGCACTTTGGCAAACGCTCAACCACTTAAAGTAAAAGATCTTTGTATTGCACATAATGGAACAATTGCCAATGCACAAGAATTATCCAATCTAGTTGGTGGATGTTCCTTTACTCCTCAAAATGCAAGTGACACTTTAGTTGCTGCAGAAAGATTGGTTTCATTAATTTCTGAAAATGGTGAAATGGGAAAGGCACTTTCAATTTTAAAAAATGAAATGGTCGGGTCCTATTGTTTTACATTTATTTCTGATGATAATTCTGTATATGCTGCAAGAGATCCTAAAGGATTTCGTCCAATGGTTTTGGGACATAAAGAATCTGATGACACATACATTGTAACTTCTGAATCAGCAGCTGTAACTGCAGTTGCTGCAAAGTTACAACGTGATGTAACCCCTGGCGAATTAATTAAATTAAGTAAAAATGGTTTGGAGACTGAAAAATTCTCTGATGACAAGTCTCGTGCGCATTGTTCCTTTGAATTTACTTACTTTGCACATCCATCAAGTATGATGGAAGGTCACAACATTTACGTTTCTAGAAAAAATATTGGAAGATTTATGGCAAAAAAATTCCCAATCACTGATGCTGATTTAGTAATACCAGTTCCAGATTCTGCAAGACCTGCCGCATTAGGTTACGCACAAGAACTAGGTGTGTCTTTTGATGAAGGACTTCTCAAAGACAGATACAGTAAGAAAGGCCCTTTGAGAAGTTTCATTGAACCTCATCAAAGTGACAGAGTGGAAATTAACAGATGGATTATCCCCATTAGTGAAATAATTAGAGATAAACATGTTGTAGTAATTGATGATAGTTTAGTCAGAGGTACCAGTTCTAAAGCTATTATCAAAGCACTCCGAAGAGCAGGAGCTAAAAAAATTAGCATGCTAATTACGTATCCTCAAATTAACTATCCTTGCTATGCTGGAATTGATTTTCCATCTCAAGAGGAACTTGCAACTTTTACTGATGGTAAAGAGATGACCACTGAGGAAATAACTGAAATGGTTAGAAAAAGTATCGGTGTTGACTTTTTGGGGTATAATGATGCTGAGAATTTAGCTGATGCAGTAGGAATGCCAAAGGACTCCATGTGCTTTACCTGTTCTTCAGGCAATTATGATTCCCTTGGAATAAAACCTGACTTTACAAAACGTGAGCAAGTAAAGGCAAAAATTTAGATAATTTTTCTTGAAATTCTTTTTAGAATTATAAGATTTAATTAAATATGGTATTTTTTTATTAGTATCATGAAAGCAATTTGGAACAATGTAGTAATCGCTGAAAGTGATAATACTGAAATTGTTGAGGGAAATCATTATTTCCCATTTGATTCAATAAAGTCAGAATTTTTTTCAAAGACTGAATTAACTACTGTGTGTGGCTGGAAAGGTAAAGCTAATTATTATTCTGTAACAGTTGATGATAAAACCAACAAAGATTGTGCATGGTATTATGCAGAACCTAATGATGCTGCTAAAAAAATTAAGGGCATGGTTGCATTTTGGAATGGTATCCAAGTACAATAACTCTTCAAGTTCTCTAGTACTTTTTATGATGTAATTTGAATTCATATTCAATAATTTTGATTATTGGTATTTCGGTAATTGGAATAATGGCTGTAATTTTTGGAAATGATATTGCAAAATTATCCATTTCAACAGAAAAATATTCTCTCTATGTTGATCCCCTTCTTGACAAACAAAGTCTTTTTGTTATGGGCAGGGTAACATTGCAAAACACTGGATCTGAAACCATTACTAATATTCACATAAATTTTGGAGATGGTGATATTCTTGATATCTCATCATTAGAGCCTGGAAAGAAAATTATTGTTTCTCCGCCTCCTGATAATTCGATGCAATTTGTTATGATAAGTGCTGATAACGAAGTATTTGTAAACAAAGCTTATCGTGAAATGCCTAAGATGGTTGGCATGATGGGTTCTTGATCATCAGAGCAGTTAAATCCTATTAATCAAGATTTGAATTGTTTGAATTTTTTAACTTCTGGTAAGGTAAAGGATCTATACGACGTAGATGAAAGTACTCTCCTTTTCAAATTCTCTAACCGAGTTTCCGCATATGATGTAAAATTCAAGCAAGATATTCCAAAAAAGGGGGAAGTTTTGTGTCGTTTTGCTGAATTTTGGTTTGATAAACTGGATGTTTCAAATCATTTTCTAAAACGAAAATCTGAAACAGAAATTTCTGTCAAAAAAATGAAAATGATTCCTATGGAATGTGTGGTTCGAGGTTATTTTTATGGTAGTTTAATTGGTCGATGGAAAAACGGGGATGTCAAATTGCCTGAAAATACTGATACTCAAATGGGTGCAAAATTAACTGAACCATTTTTTGATCCAACTACAAAGTCCGAACATGATATCCCTGTTGACAAAACAAAAGCACTAGAAATGAATCTAGTTTCTGAAGAACAATATTCTTGGTTAGAAAAAACATCTGTAGATATCTATAATCAAATGGTTATTGTTGCTGATGCTGCTGGATTTATTTTAGCTGATTTAAAATTGGAATTTGGAATTTTAGATGGTGAAATTGTTTTAGGAGATTCAATTGGACCTGACGAGTATAGATTATGGCCAAAAGAATCCTATACTATTGGAAAAATTCAAGAATCATATGACAAACAAATTTTGCGTGATTGGTTAACTGCTAACGGGTATCAAAAACAATTTGAAGATGACCGAAATAATGGAAAAGAACCAGTTGCACCAGAAATCCCATCAGAAATAATTCAAACAATTACTCAAAGATATGTAATTGCATTTGAGAAATTAACTGGATTGTCTCTTTAGATAATTTCTATACGTAATGTTGACTGTTAGTTAACTTTCAACTCGATTATTGATTTTCATATTCTCTTAATTCTATCTCCAATTGGCTATTTGCCAATACATGTTTTGAAATTATCCTTTTTTCATATTTTTTTAACCGCTACAATATTATTCAATGCAATACTATTATGTATTAACCACTATTATAATTATTATAGCGCTATTATATTATTTAGATGCAATACAATATTTTTTGTAGCATAAGGTGTTTTTTTGAAATTGGTACTAAGTTTATTAAAGTAAACAAAAATTGATGCGATTAGACAAAAAAATATGATACAAGGATCTTTTAGATCCGATTAAAATCAATTCTTGTATGTCTACATTATTAGAAAAAGAGATTAAAGTAAATCGTATTGTTACTACGAGCACTGATGATGCACGTGCAATTGAAGACCCTGCACGGGCCAAAATAGTAGAAATCCTATATCGACAAACTATGTCTGCTGATCAAATATCTACTACACTAAAAAAACACGGATACAAAAAAGCACTAACTACAGTAAGACATCATTTGGAAATTTTGAAAAATTCTGGATTAATTGAAATTGCCAGGATTGAAGAATCTAGAGGTGCTATCACTAAATTTTACAGCACATCAACAAAACTATTAGATTTTCAAACTCCTGAAAACTTTGATTCTACATATTCAAAAATCATTGACAATACATCTGAAAAGATTGAAAAAATTCTCAAATCCCTTGGACCTAAAACTAGTAAATCTAAGGGAAAAAAATCTGCTGAGTATTCTCAATATTTGGTAATGGAAATAATGAATAGAGCAATGACTAACGTGCTTGAAAAATCCAATAAAAAATAATACTATTATTTTTTATTTGGCGATCTTTTCATTCTCTTATTGTAAAATCAAAACACTCCAAATTTTGATAAAAATATGATGAAGTTGGTACATCCAAACTTTATTTTATGGATGATACAAAAATAGAAAAATGACTGATAAAAAAATCCTAAAATTATTTTCAGAAAAAAATCTTGTTTTCATTGCAACTATCATGAAAGATGGGTCTCCTCAGGTTTCTCCTGTATGGGCAAATTATGAAGATGGATTTATTTTAGTAAATACTGCAGAAGGCAGAATAAAACACAAAAATATTTTACGTGATCCTCGTGTTGCAGTTTCTGTTACCTCAAATGATAATCCTCTTGACATGACGACAATCAGGGGCAAGGTGATTGAGATAATTTCTGATTCTGAATATCATCATGCTGATAAATTAACTCAACAGTATATGGGACGTTCTAATTATCCATTTAAACAAGAAAATGAAAAACGCATTATTTTAAAAATCAAACCTGAAAAAATTTTTGTTTTACCTGAATTACAAATGTCTGATTGATTTACTTCTAAAGATTTATTATATTTCTAAATTCGAATTTAGAAACATATTGAATTCAGTATGGTAAGTTTGAAAAAAGGTGTATAGGCAGCTTAACGTTTTCGTTTAGCTGCCTTTCTCTTTGGAGCGGCTTTGCGTTTTGGAGCTGCTTTGCGTTTTGGAGCTGCTTTCCTTTTTGCTGCCTTTCTCTTTGGAGCTGCTTTTTTAGCTGCAGTTTTTCTCTTTGGAGCGGCTTTCCTTTTTGCCTTTCTCTTTGGAGCTGCTTTTTTCTTAGCTGCCTTTCTCTTTGGAGCTGCTTTTTTCTTAGCTGCAGTTTTTCTCTTTGGAGCTGCTTTTTTACCTGCATTCTTCCTTCGAGTTGCTGCTGCCTTTCTCCTTCGAGTTGCTGCTGCCTTTAGTGCTTCAGCTGCTTTTTTAGCTGCATTCCTCTTTCGAGTTCTTGCTGCTTTTTTAGCTGCTTCAGCTCTCTTGGCTTTAGATATTGCCATGACTTTTTTCAAAAATGGTATGTGTTATGTAGTTAAAGTCACACAATACTACGCTTACTATAATAAAATTTGACACTTTTTTAATTTTTTAGAATTTATCGATCAACAATTAATTAAACAAATTGATGCAGTATCTACTGTTGATTGGTCTTTTTGAGGTCTGATTACAATTTTGTATTGTGTATCCTCGTCAAATGGAATATCAAATTGAGTAGTAACTTCAATTGGTTTTTTTGGATCTAATCCTTCTAACCATAGATCTTTTGCTGAAAATTCGCCAAAAACTGCCTTGTGTTTTTGTTCTTTTTCATCAATTAGATAAAATTGACCTCCTGACAGTAATGTTTTTTCATCACTGATATTATTTGCAATAATTCCAATTTTTACAAATGTATTTTCTGGTCTGACTTCTTTACTTCCATCATGAGTTCCTTCAAATGTTACTATGTACTCTACTGGTCCCACTACTACTGATTCCCCAGCATTTGTTTCAATAAAATTTGTTTGATATTGCATATACATGTAATTTGCAAGAATCATTGAACCAATGATTGCTCCAATTACAATTACTAAACCTGCACGAACCAATATGTTTTCCATTTTTTTTTGATATATAGTTGCAACGTAATTTTTAAAATTCTCAATTCCTGTAATTTTTGCATAATTTGTTGAATGTTGAGTCCAAATAAGGGGGGTAATTCCATGAATATTTACATACAAATTTTTCAAAAATCATTATTTTTTTCTTTTTTGTTTTCAAATTACTTTCTCAAAACTCACTCATTTTTAGGACAAATACATCTATTTTTTAGGGGTTTAGCTTTTACGCACAACTTTAGAAGATCGCCCTTCTTTTATTGGGATACCTTGGTGGAATTACCGTTGCTTTTTGCATCTAGGCACAAGTGCTCAACCCCCCACCAAAATACCTGTTTTCCAAAATTTCACCATATGCCTAAACTATCTTTTTCCATAGGGGGGTTTAACGCCTAGTCATAATTTTATAATTTGATCATTTTTTGTTATTTTTTAAAATTATTTTTCAACAATATTTTTGTTGAATTTTTAAAATTAAACTCTTTTTTTGACCCAACAACCCTGTCTAATCCTACCCTTTTTTGACAAAATACCTAATTCAATTCCTTAACCTGTCTATGTTTAAAATTTTAAAATGTTTTTAGTAAGAATCTGGATGTTTTTTCATGTTTATCTGAAACACTATCAATTGCATCAAACATTGTTTGTTGATTGATATTTTCTTTATTATCTAATACCACATAAACTGCTACTTTTTGCTTCCCATCTTCGTTGATTATTTTACTAATTGCTTCAATGGAATTACAAAAATCTGAAACTTTGTTGGCAAATTTTGTTCTTTCATCTTCAGTAAATCCTCTATATCTGATAATTTGATTATTTTTCATTTCTATTTTGGCCCCTATTACTAGAACTCCTAATTGTGTTTTTGGCTCAAAAATGTCTACAGGTATTCCATATTGTCCTGCATGTTTTACTAAAATTTGAAAGGAGTTTTTCTCATTCTTGACTTGATCAAATGACAAACTCTCATGAATTAACCATCTTTCAACATTATCTCTCATTCTGGATGCACTCATTATTGGATTTTTAAAATTACTTCTATATGATTCTAAATCTAATGATTCACTACTAGCAATTACATATATTTCAATATTCGAATTTAGAAATATTATAAATTTAGTAAGGGCAATCACTGATGTAGATTAGACGTTTACATTAAATCCTGGATTACCTACTACGTCTACCCCTAATAGCATAATATTGAAAATGATGCCAATTAACATCATTACAATTCCTATGTAAATGCAATTTTTTGCTCTGCGAGGATCATCTTTTCTAATAATTAGATATCCAATTATCCCACCAATCATTCCAACAAATATTGGAAGTAGATACCACGCATTACTTCTTGGCTTTTCTGTAAATGTCATAAGATTATTTTGCTAAAGCTACTTTTTTTTGTATCTGTGTTATCTCTATTTCTACTGTTTCTAATGGATCTTCTACCTGGTTACGTCTAATTGAAAACATTTTTGGTTTTTCAAAATCATCTGTGCAATCTGGACATGCATAAACTAGTACCCTGTGTTCATTTGGTGCTTTTGGGTTTGATAATCTGGGATAATAGACTAATCTTGCACCACAATCTACACAATATCTATTGGCTCTTCTAGTTCTAACCAATGTAAACTTCCTGCATATTCTATATCTCCGATCATGTATTAGATCTATGTTGTCTAATTGAGTACACCAATTACTTACAACCGATCAATGTTTCTAAATTCGAATATTGAAATATATTTTTTTGTTATGTGTTTTACTTGTATTCATTACAAAAATAATGTTTCTAAATTCGAATATTGAAATAAAGCGCCTCCCACCAGACTTGAACTGGTGACCAACCGGTTAACAGCCGGTTGCTCTACCACGCTGAGCTAGGGAGGCACTAGATTTTACCTTGGCAAAAGTGATTTAATCTTTCCGACTTGGCTAATTAGAGCAAAATGATTAACTAATTGTTGAATTTTGAAAAGAATTCTTTAATTTCTTTAGAACGACTTTCAACTAAACCTACTATTTCTAAATGTTCATCTGCAGTAGGGTCTCTTTTTTGTGAATATTGAAATGCACTAAGTATTGATCCTACTAATTCTCCAACAAAAAATCCACAAAGAAAATCTCCAACATTTTCACAATCCCATATGTCTCCAACTGTAGGTGAAACTCCTGCAGCTTTGTAAGCTTCTAAAGTTTGATCAATAAACTCTTTTGTGGTTTTTACAAATTCAGGATCGATATTCATTAGTTATTTGAAAATTTTATTTTTCGATACCTTTTTTCTTTTCAAATGCATAGATACCATCTAAAAATACTCTATGATCTTTGTTTTTCACTTTGGTTTTTAATTCAATGTTTGCTGCAGTTTGTGTAATATCCGTCCACACTTCTCCTGTAAGAATTACATCTTCTCCTTTTGGAACTACTTTTGTATTTCCTACAATAACTGTTTTTCTAGGTGCTCTTTCTCCTTGAAAGTTTTCAATGATGATGTCTTTACCGTCTACTTTAACTGTAATTGGAAAGTGTGCAAAAACGACTTTCATTTTAATTGTATAACCATTAATCAAACCTTCACAAATATTTCTAATAATTGATCTTGCTGTATGTAAAATTGCATAATCTCTTTTTTTAAAATCGATTGTTTTCAAGAGAATTTTATTATCTGTAATTTCAATTTTTACTGGAATCAAACGGAAACTTTTGTATGTTTTACCTAGGGGTCCTACAAATGTTAACATGTGTTTTTGTTGTGTAACTGTAACTCCTTCTGGAATGACTACTTCGTCTTGGAATTTTTCGAGTTGACTAGTAGACATATCCCACCAAAAATCCTCCAATTCCTTTTTCTACTGCCTCGTGATGGGACATTACTCCTTGATTTGTTGTGACTAGAAGCATTCCTCTATCATATGCTGGTAAATATTGTTGTTCCCAACTATTGTATTCATCACTTTTTACTTTAAATCTTGGTGAAATTGCACCACATTTTGTAATTTTTGCTAATAGTTTTATTTTGAATTTTCCACCACGTTTATCATCAATGTGTTCAAATTCTCCAATGTATCCATCTTTTTGAAGTGTTTTTAGAACTTCAACACCTAATTTTGAAGTTGGTAGAATAATACAATCACCTTTTCTTCTTGTTTCATTATTGTAAAGTGTAACGAACAAATTTGCTAAAATATTGGTTGCTGGCATCTATTATCACCGATTTTTCCTGAACCCTAAAGATGTTGCTACTTCTCTAAAGCATCGTCTGCATAACATTAAATCATATTTTTGAATAACAGCTGTATAATCCCCGCATCTTTTACACCATCTGGAACCCCTACCAAAATCATGTTTTTTCCTTCCAGTGGTTTCATAAGATCTATCTTTAGGCATTATGCTATCGTGACTCCATATTCTTTTACTAGATAATCCTTTGCTTCTTGATTAGTTATGACATGTGATTTACCTACACTTGCTTTATGTTTACTTCTTTTACGAATAGAATACCCTGGTCTAGTTAATGTAACTGAAATTCCAAGACCTAAAATCCCTATCTGTGGATCGTATTTTACACCTGGAATATCAATGTGTTCGTTGATTCCAAATGAATAATTGCCAAAATTATCAAATGCTTTACCGTTAACTGAATTTCCTTTTGCTTCTAACAGTCTTTTTAATAATGTAATTGCATCCTCACCTCTAATTGTAACTGCAACTCCGATTGGTTCTCCTTTTCTTACTCCCCATTCTCTTTGAGTTTCCTTTGCATTACGTGTTGATGGTTTTTTACCAGAAATTTGTTCTAATGCTCTTTTTGCTATATCTATGACATCTCCTGATTTCCCTATTCCCATGTTTAACACTACTTTTTCTAATGAGATCTTTTTCATTGGGGATTCTGTTATTTGAGACATATTATCACTTTAATTGAATTACAGGCTCCTCTTTACCTATTGGCATGATGATATCTGCTGGAATTTCGATTTTTTTATCACCTAAAATTAAAATAACTCTTTTTGGAAGAATGAAAGTTCCTTTTTCAACACTTTCAACTTTACCTATTTGTCCTGCATTTATTCCACGTGTTACCAATCCTTGACACCCTGCTTCTAGTTTGATAATGTCGAGAATTTTTTGATCTGGAATTTGCATGACACATGTATCTCCAATTTTTGCATTAACCTCTTGTAGTGTTGAACGGCCATCATGAAATCCTGTTTGAATTGTATCTTTATTGATTGTTGTTTTAGTAACAATTCTTACTAATTTTTTAGATTTTTCAGCATCTGTAATTTTAATTGGTTTTAAGATTTTTCCTTCAGTTGGTACAAGACGATAAATATCTGACACGTTTTCTAATTCTATGACATCCATTAATCCAATTGCATGATGCAATGATTTTCTAACAACTCCGTCTATTTTCACTTTACCTGAATAGATTGATGCTTTTGCTTCTCTTAGACTTGAAACAATCTTTAATGTATCTCTTAGAAATACTGCTGTTGGAATTGCATAATTTTTTTTATGTGGACCTGGTCTTGTTGTAATTACAAATCGTTTATCTTTTCTTGCAATGCCCCAAAATTGTGGAGCCATTTGTCGTTTGAGTTTTTTACTTCCTGCTATACTTACCATTATTTCTCATTTTCCTTTTTTTTGACTTCTTTTTCTACTTTTGGTTCTTTGTTGTTTTCTTCACTAGGTGCATCTTTTTGTTGTTTTCGAGGATCTTTTCCTTCCAGTTTAGAAATTCTCCATTTATCACTTGAATTTAGTGAAGTAATTACTAAATTGGAGGTATGAATATACACATCGAATTTATCTCCCTTTGTTTTTTCTTTTTTAACTCCTTCAATTGCAACACTTGATTTCTGTGTGGATATTTTTGAAATTTTACCATCTACTCCTTTGAATTCTCCTCTTAAGATGGTAACACTATCGCCTTCAATTGCTCTTGCACTCTTTTTACCATATTTTTTTTGTAGATCTTTTGATAATGCACTGCCAAGTTGTTTACTTCGTGTTTGTAACGTTGCTTGAAAAATCATTCGATTGCGCATTTTAGTTGGTTTTACCATTTTATCATACCACCGTTGATGCCAAGTTAGCAACTCTTGGCCATTTCTCTGATGCCTCTGCTGCTACTGGTCCTTTGATGTCAGTTCCTTTTGTTTCTCCTTCTGGAGTAATTAATACTGCTGCATTATCTTCAAAACAAACTCTTATTCCGTTTAATCTTCTAATTGCATATTTTTGTCTAACAATAACTGCGCCGTAAACTTGTTTTCTTAATTCTGCTGGCCCTTTTTTTACAACTACATTACAAAAGTCACCTACTGCTGCTGAAGGAAGTCTTGAAGCTCTAGTTTTGTGTCTTGGAACATTGATTACTTCTAAAATTTTTGCACCTGAATTATCTGCACATGTAATATTTGCTCCAACTGGAATTGATCTTGTAACATATGGTCTGAATTCCTCTACTCCTTTACCAGCTTGTTTTGCCATTATGCTTTTACCTCAATTACTACATATGATACTGATTTTGAAATAGGTCTACATTCAGCAGTTAAAACATGATCACCTGATGACACATCTATACATCCAGGAACATGTGCATGAATTGTACTTTTACCTCTTGCATATCTTTTAAATTTACTAAAGTAAATTGGTTCATCTTTTGTTAGTGTAATAGTTTGTTTTGCTTTATCTCCTGTAACTTTTCCATCAAATAATTTTCCTCTAATTGACAAACCTCCATGAAATGGACAATTCTTATCATCACATTCTTTTTTTGGTTCGGTTACTTTGATGCCTATGTTTTTTGTCATATTTTTGCTCCTAATCTTTCAAATGGTCTTTTTGTTATTAATGAGCCATTTACCACTGTATCTTTCCCACTAATGGAAAATTTCCAATTGTTTGCTGCTTTTGGAATCATTTTTGTTCCATTCTGTGTATTTATTGTAAACATCGATTTTGTTTCATTAATGATTGTTCCATTTAATCCTACTACTTGTGAATTACTAGATCCTACAATTTCTGTATCTAAACCTATGAATTCGTGTCTTGAAATTGTATCTGCTGTAATCATTTCTTTTTCTCCAACTCATTTAACCTAGTTAGCATTCTTGCTATGTTGTGGCGTATTGGTTTTAGTTTTCCACTCTCTTTTCTTAATGTTCCTTTAGATGAATCTACTCTAAGTTTTGCTAAATCTGTTCTACTTTCTTGAATTTTACTTTTGAGATCTTTTTCATTTAGATTTCTAACAGTTTTCATGCTAATTTTGGTCATTTCATACTTGCCTCATCTTCTTCTAGTGTTTCTAATGTTTTCATTTTTTCTTCTTCAATTGCGATTTGTTCTGATTCTGATTTTGCTTTGTTTTTGTCCCCTTCAACTTTAACTACTTCTACTTTCATATCACCTTCAACTTTAACTTCTTCAACTTTTTTACTTGGTGTTTCTTTTTCTACTTTGTTTTCCTTTACTTTAATTAATTCAAATTCTGGAATTACTTTTTCTTTATTTGCAATTCTAATTCTAATACCTATCAATCCCATCGCAGTTTGGACATGTGCAATATCTTCTTCAACTATTACTTCTGCATGATGTCCTGCTCTTGGTAAAATTCCTGCAACATGCTTTTCAAATGCAGAACGGTCCCCTCTGAGTTTTCCTGAAATTGTAATTTGAACTCCCATTGCTCCACTTTCCATAATTTGTTTCATTGTCCACATAGTTGCTCTTCTAAATGCTGTTCCTCTTTCCAAATGTGATGCCATTCTATTACACATTACACTGGATGATAAATCTGGTTTTTCAATTTCATTAACTGAAATTTGTGGGTTTTTTAAGCCGAAATCTGTTGCAAGTTTTTCTGTAAGGTCTCTAATACCTGAACCTTTTCTTCCAATAACAATTCCAGGTCTAGTTACATGTAAAGCAACTCTGGTACCTGTTGGTGTTTTTGATATTTCTGCATGAGAGAACCCTGCATCTTTAATTGCATTTCTCAAATAATCTTTTAACAACATCATGTTGTAATTATCTTTGATAACATTTTTCACTGCTGACATTTTTAAATCTCCTGTGCCACCAATTCCACATGTGTTAGTACATTGTTCTTTGGAGTTGCTCTTCCCATAGCTCTTGGAATAAATCTTTTTACAACAACCCCTTTATGCACTGTTGCGTTAACAATTTTCAATCTATCTAAATCCATTCCTTTGTATTCTGCATTTGATTCTAAATTATCTAATACTTTAATGAATTCTTTAGCTGTTTTTTGAGGATAACGTCCTGACATCATTCCTGGATCTGCTTTATGTCCAACTTGATTTTTATATCTTCTAAAAGCAACTGCTCTTTTTTGATTAATTACTGCCAATAAATAATCTCTAGCTTTATCAATAGACAAACCTTTGATGGCAACTGCAACTTCACGTGCATGTTTGTGTGACATGTCTTTTTCTCTTACTGATGATCTAACATGTCTAGTTGCATCATAATTTTGGAAAGCGTAATCGAATCTACCCATAATAATCACTTTAGTGGTACATAAAGGCTGGATCTTGATGCTCCTACTCCTGGGGCACCGTGTTGAACCTTCTTGTTTGTTATGACATATTCTCCCAAATACCGTCCTACCATTTCTGTTGTAATATTTACTGGACGAAATTCTTTTCCTGAGAAAACATTTACTGTAACGCCTACCATGTATGGTAGAATAATTAAATCTCTTAGATGAGTCTTGATAGGATTTTTTGATTTTCCTGCTTTTGTAGCTTTAATTTCTTCAATTAATTTTCTTTTTCCATCCGTAATCCCCCTCGTGAGTGATCTTCTTTGTCTGGAATTAAATAATTGAAATAGCTTTTCTAACGAAGTATTGTCTAACTCCTCTTTAGTTAGTCCTCTATATTGAAATTCTTTAACCATTTTTTTTCTCCAATGTTAATGTACTTCGAGTTTTATAGTCCATATTAGAGCATTCCTATCTTCGTTGCGAGATCTCTTGCTTTTTCAGTGCTTTCAAATTGAACAAATGCTTTTTTACCATAAATTGTTCTAGCTGTGTTGACTTTGATTGCTTTTTGCTTGTAAAGTGTACTAACTGCTTCTGCTATTTCTGGCTTTTTTGCAGATAATTCTACAATAAAACAGATCTTATTTTCATTTTCTATCATGGCAAACGTCTTCTCTGTAATGTATGGTTTGACAATTATTTTCATTGCAGTTTCTACATTCATTGTGTTTTCACCATTAATTCAAGATGTGTTGATTTAATTTTTGCAATTTCTTCAATTGCTGATTTTGAATATACTGTTAATCGAATTGGATGTGAGCCTGGAGCCAAATCTAAAACGCTCAGGTCTTTAACACTTTTTACTTCCACTCCTGGCAATGCACCAATTGCTTTAGAAATCTCTGTAGAGTTTTTAGTTACAAATAAAACACTTTTTCCAATTTTTTTACTTCTACCTCTAAGTCTTGATTGTCCTGAACGCGATTTTCTAGATTCTAATCTTTCTGTATCTTGTATTAATTTAAGAGATTCTAAAATTTTGGTCATATCGTTTGCTTTTGAAATTGATTCAATATCATCTGAAACTATTATTGGGAATGACTCTATACCTTCAATTTTATGTCCTCTTGATTCAATTAGACTTTTTGATGATGTAGCTGCAATAGCTGAACATAATGCCAATTTGTTTTCTTTTTTGTTTAATTTTTTGTAAATTACTTTTCCTACGATTGGTGGATGTGCTTGTCTTCCACCTCTTGTTGATGCAACTTCTGCACCTTGACCTTGTCTACCTCCCCCGCCACCTTGAGCTCTAGCAACACGAGATACACCTTGACCTGTTGGTGGATCGTTAGAATCTGCAACAACATCTTGTCCTGCACTAGGATGTCTTCCTTGTGGCTGGAATTTATGTGAAGTAAGATTAGTGTATGCCTTGTGAATTAATTCTCTTCTAAATGGAGTTGAGAATATTATTGGTAATTCTATTTCCCCATCTTTAGTTCCTGTGGTCGTATATGTTGTAATTTTCATTATATTACAACCTCCAAAATATTTGGCTTGTTAACTTTAGCTGGAGCATTTCTGATTTGACTCCTCATTTTAATTAATCTTCTATATGTTCCTGGAACTGAACCTTTCAAAATTATGAAATCTCCTTTTACTAAACCAAAATGTTTGTATCCTCCATCTGGATTAATTTTTAATTTATCGTTATCTGTATTACCCATTACTAAAATTCTTTTATCATATTCTACTCTTTGATGAAAACCTGTTTGTCCTGCTCTTGGAACTGTATACATGATGCTTTGTGGTGAGATTGGACCTAATGAACCAACTTCTCTAACTGTTTTTCTTGATTTGTGTTGTTTCTTCTTTACATTCCATCTTCTCATTACACCTTGCCATCCATGACCTTTTGTAATTGCTGCAACATCTACAGTTGAACCTGTTTCAAAAATTTGATCAATTTTAATTTCTTTTCCAAGTGATTCTTTAACATGTGCAAATTGTTTTTCGATATCTCCTCCACTCACCATTGCTTCAAAGATATATGGTTTTTTCATTTCTAGTCCTGCTGCTCTTGGTGATACTGCAACTATTGCAAAAATTTCTTTAATTTTCTTTAAACTTTTCTCAGCATTCTCTATAGATCCGTCTTTATTTTTAAAAGTCATTTCTTTTGAAATGTATTTTGGAATGTCTTCTGCATATACATCAAATTCCGCATGTAATCCATCATGATCTTTTGAATACCCTCTAATTCCTAAAATTAACACTGGTGGCGTAACTAATACTGTTCCTAAACTAACTAACTGTTTCCCTGCATTAGGAACTTTTTCACGATCATCAATACTTACTACTTGAACACAACCTGCTTTAAAACCACAATGAGCTAAAATTTTTGGTTCTTCATTTGCTGATCTACTTGGCCAAGCTCTGATTCTTGCTTCCATTGTTTTTGCACGTACTCTACGTGAGTATGCTAAACTTCCTCTGCGTGGTGAATGTCGTTTTCGAGCTCCCATTGTTAAATCGACTCTCGAATTCCCTCTATTAAACCCTATTAGTTTTCGTTAACCTAGTCAAAAGTTTTGGTTAACCATCATGACTGAATTATTGTTATTTTAAAACATCTGAAATCATGTTCCAAATAGTTATGGAACCAATAATTATGCCCATTATTCCAATACCTATTGCAAATAACAAAAAGTTTTTTCTTTCGGCCATGACAGTAGTTTACTTTTGAGCATTAATTATTGCTAATGTTCCAAGTAATGCCTCTTCTAGACGTACTGTTTCAGTTGCTTGGTTGGGAAAAAAATTCAGTGATCTTGAATTTTGCACTTTATTCATTCTTCCACCTATGATTTCATGAACTCCTTTTTCTGGAGAACCAAAAACAACTAGGAGGTTTTCTTCGGATTTTGTATATTTTTCAATTTGTTCTTGTGTAACCGTTTTACCTTTTCTAGATGTAATGATAATATTTCCTTTCCACTCTGATAACAGCGAAAATAAATTAGATCTTTCTTTAATTTCATATCCCCAATATGTCTTTGATTCACTATTGTCAATTTCTTTAACTGACAATCTTGGATATCCTTCTTTGAATTGAATTGTGATTCTTTTACCTGTTGGCGTTTTACCATAAAATGGAATTAATTGGTTAATTCCAACATCTACAAATTTTTTACCTTTAACCGTCACAACGATACCTTCTCTAATGTCTCCTGCAACTATTTTTTTTGCATTTGTAGGTGTACTGTGACTGGGTATTCTTAACGGATGTAACACTCCTGCAAATTTTAAATCATTAACTTTTTGAAACAACCTTCTTCTCAAAAACTGTGGTGTTTCTAAATATTTTAAAATCATTGACATCAAATTTCCATCAGAACCGTTATTGCCTTCTTGATAAACATAGATTGTATCAATTTTAAAAATTGCACATGCCCTAGCTAGTACTGAAATTTTTCTTGTTTTATCGATTTTTAGTGATTCATCTTGTAATGAAGATGTGGGAATTGCAACAGATATTTTCAACGTAATTTAATCTCACAGGTAATTATTATAATTAGTTCTTGTCGTGTGGATATTTCTCTTTTGCAGTATTTGCATAATTTGTTATTTGTTCATCTGAAACTAATTCATACAAACCTGTTTCTGTTTTGATATGTGCCATTCTGATATGACTAGTTCCTTCTTTATCTTCACTAGAAAGATAAATTCCTGCAGCTGCTAATGTTGATGCTTCATCTAATGTTAATTCGTCTTTGTATGTTTTTTCTAAAAAGTCTGTAACACTGTCAGAACCTGAACCAATTGATATTGCATCATATGAAATGTAAGTTCCACTTGGATCAGTTAGATACAGTTGAGGTGTACTATTCACAACTCCACCTAAAATTAAAGCAACACCATAAGGTCTAACCCCTGCATACTGTGTATATTGTTGACATTGATCAGCTAAATGTTTTGCTATTGTTTCTACTTCCACTTCTTCATCATAAATCATTTTGTTACTTTGAGAAAAGAATCTTGCGTTATCTACTTGACTTCTTGCATCTGGAATATATCCTGCAGCTGCAACACCTACATGATCATCAATTTGAAAAATTTTTTGAGCAGTATCTGAAATTTGTAATTTTCTTGGTTTCTCTTCTACAGCTATCACAATTCCATCTTTGCATTTTACTCCTACTGCAACAGTTCCTCTCCTGACTGTTTCTATTGCATATTCGACTTGATATAATCTGCCGTCAGGTGAAAAGACAGTAATTGCTCGATCATAACCTTGTTGTGCAGGAAGCATTTGATCAAAATGCCGTGAAGGATTAATTTAAGTCTAGCCTATTAGATTTGGCGTGAAGTACAAAATTGAATTTTTTGGTCATGAAAATATTAGATCAAATCATAAAAAAACAATAGAGATTACAAAGGAATCTCATTTGACTCCAAGAGGTGATTGTATCATTGGTGTTAGTGCTAACTCTTCATGTAATGATTTGCCAAAAGAATTGAAAAATAAATTAAAAAATCCTAAAACAATCGTTCATTTTTTAATAAAAGTTGGAGACAAAGAATTTTCTTTAGAAGGTAAAGGACATCCCGATTTAACTTTGACTCATCAAGAAGATATTGTTTTACGAAAAAGTGATTTTACTTGTCCTAGAACTATATCTGTTAAATGTGATAAATCTTCTGATTTAGTGCCTAGAGATATGGTTTCAAAGTTACAAAGTTCAAAAACAAAAGGACTTCTTATAATTACAGTGGATTAAAAACTACCACAACTTAATAGTCGTCTTAATAATTAATCTTCATGGGACGTAAAACTAATGTTTTCATTTTAATCCCATTGGCAACACTAGCATCTGTAATTTTGGGATTTGCAATTTATAATACATTGTGTAAAAACGCAAATATTCCATTAGGTTGTTAATAATTTTTATAATGTTATTTAGTCCTCGTCAGTTTCATTTGCTTTATCACGAACTTTTTTCATGATACAAAATTTTGCAAGACTTTTCTTCAAATTCATACTTTTACTGATATTTTATAGTATTTAATCCTAATTTTTAATAATGTTGAATTAGACGTTTATTTCTTTTTTGTGCCTATTTTGACATTGCTGTGACTTTTTGCTTTTGTAATGTTTTTTGTTTGATTCGTAATATTTTGGTTAATTGATTTTAACATAATTTTTGCATTGGGATATTCTGTATTTTCCATTAATTCTTTTTCAATAATTGAAAGATAAAACCTCAATTCTTTAAGAATCCGTCTTTTTTTTGTTTTTGAATTTCTTTGAATTCTCAATTCACTTAAGTTTGTAGAAATTTCACACAATTTTATCAATTTGGCAAATGTTTCTGATTCTTTAATCTTAATTCCATATTCTTTTTGTCTTTCTTTTTTTGAAATTGATCTTTTCTTTGTTAATGATAATGTCGAATTATCATTTGTATCAATTACTAATTTGGTCTTTGTTAATGATAAAATTAACGTTGAAACTCTTCTGCCAAATTTTTCAAATAGTTCGTCAAAACTTGTGTCTGTATGCTCTAAAATATCTTGTAACCATCCTGCACAAAGCACCTCTTCATCAATTATTCCTAAACTTTTGAGCCTACTAACAACATTTTCTAAGTGATTTGAGTAAGTTACTCCAATTTCATTTAATTTTCCTCCATGTTTGGTCTTTGCAAATAATTCTGCATTTTTTAGTGAAGTCATTTTCTTGTACTGGCGATGATGGAAAAAAAATCTATCGCTGATTTTTTTGATAATTTTTTATTTTTTGTTTGACAATAATTTGTTGTAAATGTACATTTTGGACATCCTCCCCATTCTTCTGATGTTGTTTTTTGACTTGGATTTGATTCATCATTACAATTACATTCACTAACTAACTCTAAACAAGTTTTCATAACTTCATCAAAATTTTCATAAATCATTTTACTGCAGCCGTTATACCCGTCTGATGTGTTGTCAAATAAATGAATTATTCCATTTTCATAATATGCATCAATATCATTTGATTCTGATTTTGTTAAAATTTTACTTGCGTTAACTAAAACATGAGTAATTGTGTGAATTTTTGAATCCGATGTAAGTGCATTTTTTAAACCTCCATTGATTTTAGATGTGAATTCAGATGGCATTGAAATACTTGTACAATAATGCTTCGAATTCCAACTAAAATTATCCCAATTTGATAACGATTTTCCATCAAATGTTTGAAATTTATCTACTACATCGTTGTAATTTCCTTTTAGATATCCTGTAATTGTTCTATCCATGTTTATTAATCCATAACGTAATGATATTGTTTCCATATCTGAATCGATTTCTTTTTTAATTGATTCTTTTTCTGCTATTTGTATTAGCGATGTTTTTACAATTGGAATTGTTTGTTTGTGTATTTCATTGGATTTTTCTAAAAATACATCTGCACCATTTTGAGTTTTAATTATTGATTTTACCTGATAATTTTCTTTATTAAAATGATATATTCCATTTTGATAAAGTTGGTAATATCCTATAGGTATGTCTCTGGTTCCGATTTTTTTTGAATTTTGATAGATAGTAATTTCTCCTGATGTCCCTCTTAGATTTATGCTATTTGCAAAATCAAAAAATTTAGATTTGTTTGATTCTAACGCTGCATGTTTTTCCATTCCAATTGAGACTTCATGTTTTTCTGAAATTATGGAATTATCTTTATTGATTTCAACATAATGATTTTGATTAAGATAATCTGGAATATTTCGTGCAAAATAATGACAGGCTGCATCTTCTGGATCAAAAACACAAATTGCGTATGATTTTTGTCCTTTTCTTCCTGCTCTTCCAATTCTTTGAATAAATGAATCATGTTCATTTTTGAATGCAGAAATTACCACGTCTACATTGCCAATATCGATTCCTAGTTCTAATGTTGGAGTACATGATAAGACGTCTAATTCACCCTCCTTCATCTGTGATTCGTATAATTTTCTATCTTTTTGTTCTAATCCTCCACGATGAATTTGTATTCTAATTTTCTCATTCGCGGATTCTACATTTGATGCTAAAAATTCGGCATCATTGTGACTATTGCTAAATACTAATTGTTTTGATTTTTTTTTATTACATATTGTTGTAATCATTTCCATAGTTGTTCTTTGACCATATTTTCTTGGCATTATAAAAAATTGATGCATGTTTTGTTTTCTTTTAGAATTACTTTTGATATATGTAAAAGATTTTTCTGGTAAATCAAACATATCTGAAAAAAATTCTTTAGAATTATCTAATGTTGCAGAAGAACCAATTATTTGAAATTTTTTCATATAATTTTTCATTCTTTTCAATACGTGGTAAACATTAGAACCATGAAAACTAGTGTACGAATGTGCTTCATCCATAACAATAATTTTTGCATTTTTAAATAATTGATTCCATTTTTTATCTTGTAAAATTAAATGATAATTGATAAAATCAAAGTTTGTCGCCAGTATGATTGTTTTTTTATAAGATTCCGAAATTATTTTTTCTTTGTATTGCGAACTTTGTCCACCATGAATCGAATATGTAGAAATAATATTATTTAATTGACATTTTTCAATTAAATCTACAATTTTTGAAACTTGATCATCAATTAATGCATTTAATGGATACACTAACAAAACAAAAACTCCTTCAATTGGTTTTTCTAATATTTTTTGTAAAATTGGAATAATGAATGCCTCTGTTTTCCCTGAGCCTGTTGGAGCTGAAATAATTGAGTTATTTCCTTTTAAAATTGAACGTATTGATTCATTTTGAAATGGAAGGACTCCTAAAAATCCATATTTTTTTAATCCATCAATAATCTTTGTTGATAATACATCTTTTAGATCTTCAACTGGTATTTTTTGTGGTTCTAATGAAATTAATTTTTCATAGTGAATTATTGCTAATGTTTGATTTCTATGTCCTTCTATTAATTCATGTATGATTATGTCATTATCAATTTCTAATTTTGGTATTTTATTTACATCAAATAAAATATTCTCAGGTATTGTAATTTTTAATTCTTTTGTAACTTTTTTTGGAATTATTTTCTTTTCAATGTTTTTTATTTCATCTGGAAAATACCCTGCTGAACTTTCTGGCCCATTACAACTGTGTGGCTCATCTGTTCTTGCATCTAATGGAATAAACTTCCCACTATCTGATTTGAATTCTACATCCCAATAGATTTCTGCACCACAATCTTTTGAACATTGTTTTGTTTTACCTGAATAGTTTACTCCGTATGTTGGCTTTCTTGGAATAATTTTTTCAGGATTGCACTTTGGGCATATTCCTGGTGCAGCTAGATCTTTAATGTCTTTTGAAAGTTTTGTTTCACATTTGGGACAGAATTTCATCTCTTTTGCTTTAATTTTTTTTTCTCATAAAAGGATTTTTTTCAATTTTTCAATAATTGTTAATTGGTAACGAGCTATTAGTTGACATAAATTAAAAAGACAAGATTATTTTCATTATGGTTCTTTTTGAATCATGAAAAATCACAAAGAATTAAGATCTCTAAAAATAGATTTAATGAAATCTGTGGAAGAAGAATACGATAACAAATATTTTGGATTATCTTTGGAAACTTTTATTGATAATAGCTAAATTTGGGTATGATTGATATAAAAAATATAATAAAAAAATATTTGTAATTTGCTTAGCCTATTTCGGACTTAAGTTGGGCGCACCAATTCTTGACTCTTTCTTCAGTTTTTTCATTTTCACTATCTTCGTCTACTGGTAGACCACAAAATTTCTCACCATCTTCTGGTTTTGAAATTTCATTAAGATGTGGAATTAAACATCTTGAAGAAACAAATGTGTATCCTTCTATTGGTACATATCCAATCATTTTTGCTCCTGCTTTTTCAAAATATCTGTGAAGTTCTTCCATTGCATCGACAAAATCTTCGCCATAGCCTACAGAATCCCCTAGACCAAATATTGCCACAGGTTTCCCACTAAGATCCAAGTCTTCAATTTTTTCTAATAGCTCATCCCATGCAGTTCCAGATCTTAGTTCTAATGCACCAGTATTCCAAGTTGGAATACCACATATTATGGCATCAAGATTGGAGAAATTTTCTAAATCCCCTTCTGAAACATCTATAGGATCTGCTATTGAATCCCCAAATTCTTCTTTTATGATACCACAAACTGTTTCAGTTTTACCAGTTTGTGTACCAAAATACAATCCTATTGTCATTGAAAAAAATTTATGTTCTACATATTTAATCTAATTACTCATTCAAGAATTTTAGAATTAGTTTTAAAAACCATTTTTTAGAATGAATCTTTGTAATCATCCACGATGTTAAATAGACTTTGTTTAAATTCAATTTATGGCTGGTCCACACGCACATGATGATGAACCAAAAACTACAAAAAAATCAAAACCTAAGAAGGTAGCACCAAAAAGAGATGAAAATTTTTGGAGAACCGAAGAGGCAAAAGAGGAATATGTAGCAGAATACCATTCAATGGCTAAAGATGGAAAAAGAGGTGCCTCACTATTGGGTCCTTTACCATCTGGATTCATCAAAGATGCTAAAGCAGGAAATACAGGACACTAATAATTAGTGAACTTCAATAGTTTTTTTTCTTTTAATTTCTTTTTTAGAATGCATATTTAATCTATATTCGTAAAAATCAGGCATAAATCAAAATTTCTACATACCGATACAATTCTTAAACTATGTTACTATAGAAAATTTATGAATAAATTCAGCATTGATTTACCTATTTCAAACAAACCAACCGATCTAGAATTGAAGAAATTAAAAGAGTATTTCAAAGAAATGCCGGTAAGTGAAATTATCACTGGTCTGAAATTTGCAAAAAATAGATGGCATGCAAAAGATACTGGAACTTTAAAAGTGGGTAGAAAAAGTATTGTTCAAAAAGAAGTTCATTCAGTTACTATTGAACAAGCTCAATGGAGATTAAAAAATTGGAAAATGATGATCTCTAATTATCGTAGAAGAGGATATAGTTATCCTACAATATCTAGAATCAAAAAAATTTTAATTCAAAAAAGTAAAAAAAAATCTAAATAATATTGTTTTCTAAATAAAAATATTTGTTTTTCTTTCAGTGACTTGTTGTTTTAATTCTGTTGGCACTTCTGGTATGGATGATTTTGTTTGTCCTGCAATTACATTATGTGCTTCTTCTAAAATTGCAAGTGTATCTGAATTAGTTTCAGGAGTTGAAGTAAAGTTATCATCCATTCCTACAGATGATCCGGACATAACATCTCCTAATATTTGTGATAAATCTTGCATTGATGCACTTGCTTCTGGCATAATTCCATTTAATGATGGACTTAATCCTTTAATTATTGACATACATGGACTTAATGTTACAACAACGTCACCAAGTTCAGAAACTGTGTCTAATCGAAGTTTTACTTGCTCCATAGATAATTTTGCACCACTGACCATATTTTTCATTTTTCTAACTTGTGTTAATTCCCCTGCATATGCTTGTGCATAAGCTGGTTTGTTATTTCTTTGTGCATTAACTATTTTTTCAAATATTTTATCATGTTTTGTCTGTAATTTTTCATTGATTCCTGATAATTTTGTAATTTGTAATTGTAATTTTTTTTGTGCAAAATCTATTCTATTTTTTAATGGTTCATCTGGCTTTACTCTACCAATCACTTTTTGAGAGATACTTTCCCCCTCTGTTTTATTCCATGCATTACTTATCATTTTGATTTCGCTGAATTTCCTCAATTTTTTTCTTTTAAACAGATTTGTAACCATAGCTAGTGTACCTTCAGTTACACTACCTTCAGTTACACTTCATCCAAATGTAAAAGTAAATGCTTGGAATCCTTTACCACTAATTTTTATCTCCATTATGCTTGAAATACTAGTTTCACTGTTAATGATATTATACATTCCTGGATTGGACACTTCCAGTATATTTTCAAAATTAATATCTGAACCTGAATATTTTTGAGTTAACGGAATTCCATCTAGAAATATTTCTAATTCGGCATCATTTTCAGCAACAATGTTTACTTCTTTTGCATCAAAAAATACTTTGATCATTCCTGTTGAATCTATTAATTCCATGCTATCTTCATTATTTTTCCAATTTCCAATTGGATAAAATTTGTTTAATTCAATACTATTTGGTTGATTGTATGTTACAATTCTTTCTGCTTGAAATCCTTCCTCACTTCCTAATTGATTTCTATTTTGTGCAAACTTGTAACCAAAATATAATTCTGGAGTTCTGGACATTGTATGCTTGAATTCTTCTATGGTTACCAATTTATTTTCATTTATGTTATCAAATCCTAGTGCTTTTGATCTTTCATCTAATAATTGTTGAATGACCTTTTCTGTTTCTTGATATGATCCTTCACCAATGTGATCATATCTAATGTTTCCTTCATGATCTGCAATATACTTTCTTGGCCAATAATTATTTTCAAATGCTTTCCATGTTTTCATATTATTATCCATTACGACAGGATATGTTATTCCATATTTTTCAATCGCAACTTTAACATTTTCTGGATCTTTTTCAAACTCAAACTCTGGTGAATGAATTCCTACAATTAACAATCCTTGATCCTCATATTTTTCATTCCAAGATGTAATGAATGGTAATGTTCTGATACAATTAACACAACTATATGTCCAAATATCGTACAGTACAACTTTCCCTTCTATTTTTTTTGTTAATTCTTCAGAGGATGTATTAAGATAATATTCTATTCCTACTAGATTTGGAGCTTTTTTTACACCTGAATTTTGATTTAAAGACAATGTTTCGTCCAAACCTGTAAAAATTACGACTAAACATATCATCACCACAATAACGATGCTTCCAAATATTATCCCTGTTTTGATTTCTGCATTCATTTTAACATCACAATCTCATTAAGAAATGGAAAATTTGCAATATATTCAAGTTGATTTGTAAATATTAGAATTCCCAATATGATTATCAATCCACCTAATAATATATTATAATATTTGAAATGTTTTTTCATAGATAAAATAATTTTTGTTGATTTTGAAAAAAATATTCCTATTAAAATAAATGGTATTCCTAAACCTATTGAATATGCCAATAGTAAACTAAATGCTATTGATGGTGTAGTTGCAGCTAATGTCAATATGGTTCCTAAAATTGGTCCAACACATGGCGTCCATGCAATTGCAAATGCTAAACCAAACACAAACGACATTGGATAACTTGATTTGAAATTTCTAATATGAAATTTTTTTTCTTTGTTTAAAGAATTAATTTTTGTTGATAATAATAAAAATATTCCAAATAATATGACAATTGTTCCTGCAATTACGTTTAAACTATCTACAAATTGATTTACATTTTCTGATAATACGCTGTTAATTATAACACCTAAAGTTGAAAAAACAATTGAAAACCCTAAAACAAAAAATATTGTATTTATGAGAATGTTGATTTTATTTATTCTATTTTTGAATGTTTGATCTCCATTAATTTCTTTTAATGTTGTTCCGGAAATATATGCTAAGAATCCTGGAATCATTGGTAATATGCATGGGGCAATAAATGACACTAATCCTGCTGAAAATGCTATTATTATTGTGGGTTCAGCCATGAAATATTTTTATTATTTTTATTTTAAAGCCTTCTTACAATTTTTAAATTATTTGGGTGCAATCCGTTTTTATCTAGGCATTTACTACTTTAGATATGAATAAACGATTTGTAATTGTAGGCATTGTTTTAGCAATTGTCATATCTATTGCTGTAATAGTTGGTTCCCCAGCAAATCCATTAGGGTTGGACTTTGGTGGCATGGATGCTGCTCGATAATTAAAAGAATTTTTTGTATCCTTTCTCAAATATTTTTAATGATTTTTCAATATCTGAATTCGTTAACCATGATGTGACTGATATTCTTAATCTAGCTTGATTTTTGGGTACCGTGGGGTATCTAATTGGTTGTGCAAAAACTCCCTCATTAAATAGGAATTTTCCAAATTCTATTGTAGTTTTTTCATTCCCTATGATAATTGGTATAATTTGCGTTTTAGAATTTATTTCATAACCAATTGATTTTAATCCATTAGATAATTTTTTTGTGTTATTTTCTAATTTCTTTTTTTGAATTTCTCTATTTGATTGAATTCTTTGTATTGAATGTTCTACCAAAAATGACGGTAACGCTGAAGTGTAAATAAATGATTTTGATTTATTTATACAAGCATCAATAACATTATTTTGTGAAGCAACATATCCTCCAAATGAACCTAGACCTTTACTTAAACTACTGATGTATAAATCAATTTTTTTTGCTACTTTAAAATACTCTGGTGTTCCTTTCCCTTCTTTACCTATTACAAAATCTCCATGTGCATCATCTACAATGGTAATTGCATTATTTTTTTCTGAAATTTCTGTAATTTCTTTTAGTGGTGCAAAATCACCATCCATACTAAACACACCTTCTGTAATAATGAATTTATTTTTTCCATGTTTTTTTATTTTTTGAAACAAGTCTCTTACATCATTATGTTTGTAAATCATTATTTTTGCTCCAGACAATTTACATGATTCTATAATGCTTGCATGATTCAATTCATCACTTAGTATCAAATCTCCTTTTTTTGCTATTGCAGATATTGATCCTAAATTTGCCATATATCCTGTTGGATATACCAAACTGTTTTGTTGAGACTTGTGTTTTGCAAGTATTTTTTCTAATTTTTTATATGATTCATCATTTCCTGAAACAAGTCTAGAACTAGATTGTAATTGATCTGTTTGAATTTTTGTAATTGGAATTCCTAGATAGTCATTTGAGCATAAATTGATTAATTTTTTGTTTTTGATTGTAATGTGTGCTCCTTGAGCCTTACCGTATTGTAATTTTCTATGTAAATTGCTCTTTTTGATCACATCTAACTCTGAATTGATGAAATTGAGCTTATGCTTCAAGACCAATTTTTTCAATCATTTTACGGTCTTTTTGCGCATTGTTCCCATCCATTGTCAGATATCCTTGAGTGATAATTCCATTTGCTCCGCTTTGTAGTAGTTTTTCTCCTGAATCATCCAAATTTGTTTCTCTTCCTCCTGAAATTTTAATCACTGATTCTGGCAATAGAAAACGAATCACTGAAAAAATTCTAGTAATTTCTGAATCAGGTAAATTTACTTGTAGTTCTAACGGCGTTCCTGGAACTGGAACTAGTATGTTTATTGTAACTTCTTCTGGATATATTCTTGCTAATTCTAATGTCATTTCCATCCTTTGTTCTCTTGTTTCTCCCAACCCAATAATTCCTCCTGTACATAATTCTAATCCTGCTTCTCTAGCTATTTCAAGTGTGTTTAATCTATCTTGATATGTATGAGTTGTACAAATTTCCGGAAATTTAGATTTTGCAGTTTCTAAATTATGATTGTATCGTTTTACTTTTAATTCTTTTAGTTTCTCTGCTTGTTCTTTTGTAAGAAATCCTAAACTGCATTCAACACTTATTCCAACTTTTTTATTTATTTCTGTTATAATTTCACATACATCTGTAAAATCTTTTGTAGATGGCTCTCTCCATGCTGCTACTAAGCAATATGATTCTGCTCCTTCTTCTTTTGCTTTTTTTGCTTTGACAACTACTTCTTCTGATGATGGCAATTGATATGTTTCAATTCCTGTGTCGAAAAATGCTGATTGCCCACAAAATGTACAATCTTCACTACATGCATTTTTTTTAATATTGTTTAGTTGTTCAACATCAACCTTATTTCCGTTATAATCTCTAGTTATTTCGTTGGCACATTTAGCTAATTCTTTCAAATTTTCATCTGAAACATTGAATAGTCTTCTTACATCTTCTGATGAAATTCTCTCACCTGAAAATACTTTTTCTTGGCATTCTTTGATGAATTCCAAATTATTCATATTGAAAGTTTTTTCATTCCATTTATAAAAATATAGTAATTGTTAACCCGAGAATATCTACTAGTTAACAGTCAAATTATATGGGATTTTGCTGCCTGAATCGTCTTAATTGTCTTTTTTAGAAGTAATTCTAACTCATTTTCTTCTATAGATAAAGGCGGTACCAACATTACAATATTTCCAAGAGTTCTAAGATATATCCCGTTTTTCTTTCCTTCTTCAAAAAATATTTTGTTTATTGATTTTTTCATTTGTATTGGACTCTTCTTTTTCTTATTTGATACCAATTCAATTCCCATCAGCATTCCTTTGTGTCTGATATCTCCCACAATATCAATTGTTGAAATATCTTCATAGTACTGTGTAAATATTTTTGATGTTTTTTGTATTTTTTTAATTAAATCATATTTTTCATACATCAAAATATTTTGATTGGCGACAGATGCAGCAATTGGGTTTCCTGTATATGTATGACCATGAAAAAGATGTTTCCATTGATTAAATTCCCCTGAAAATGAATCATAAATTTTTTTGCTTGACAGTGTGGCTGCCATAGTTAGATATCCTCCAGTTAACATTTTTCCATATGTCACAATATCTGGAATGCTTTTTTGTTCCTTGTATTGAACCATTGATCCTAATCTGCCAAAACCTGTTGCGATTTCATCCAAAACAAATAAGATGTCATATTTTTTACATAATCTATTAATTTTTCTTTGAAAATCTTTTGGATAAATTATTACTCCCCCTGCCATCTGTGCTCCACTTTCCATAATAAAAGCTGCAATGTCGTTATTTTTAGAAAATCTTTTCTCCATTTTTTCTAAACAATTATTTTGAAAATCTGTTAATGTAGATCCTTTTGGAATTCTATAATTGTTAGGGACTGGAAATTGTATTGTTGAAAATAGTTGTTTTTTAAATTTACCAAAAAATTCAGGAACATATCCTACTGACATGGCCCCAAATGTATCTCCATGATATCCATTTTCTATAGTTGCAATCTGTGTTTTTTTTACTTCTCCAATGTTCTTCCAATATTGTAATGCAATTTTTATGGCAATCTCCATTGCAGATGATCCATTATCTGAATAAAACACCTTATTCATTCCCGGAGAAATTTTAATCAGATTTTTAGCTAATTTTTCTACAGGTTCGTTTGTAAGATTAAACATTGATGAATGTTGAATTTTCTTACTTTGTTTTGTTATCGCTTTAACTAATTCTGGATTTGAATGTCCCCATACATTACACCACATTGAACCTACTGCATCAATTATCTTATTACCGTTAGAATCAATTAGCCATATTCCTTTACCCTTTGATATTGTGTCAAAAGAATCCCATTCTTTCATCTGAGTGTTTGGATGCCATACCGAACTAGTCAAGTATTTTGGTATGTTTTCAGAACTTAATAATTTCTTGTAATTCCTTTATTTTAAATAATAAAATATTCTCAAAAATTTACTTTTTTGTGAGTGTTTTTTCCAAATTCTCTTTATGATAAGCACGTTGTTTTTTTAAATTTATTATTTCTCTATATTTTTGACGATATCTTTTGTTTTGTTCTCGTCGTAATTCTTTATCTTCTTTTTTTAAATCATTTAGAAATTCTAAACCCATAATTGATAATATTGGCAATTCTATTAAAACGATATTTTTTTTTCATTATAATTAGAGACTACTTTATTTGTTTTCTTCCATCTGTTTGCGTAATTTTTTCTCATTGGCCCTCCAAATCTCTTCCATTTGGGAATGATATTTTATTTTCTTTTGAGCTTTTTCATCAGAAATACTAGATTTTTTGACATCATCTTCTAATTTTTTTCTAGTGGATTCATGAAACTGGATTTTAAACAAGATCTCACCCAATTTATTTTCTTGAAATTTTTTTATCTTGTTTTTGAAAAAATCCATATCATTAGTTAATGATTATTTGGCATAAAAATAATTAGATTATAATGTAGATAAAATTGAATTAACTATATGATTGAGGAAGCAAATCCAATCAAAGATTTTCTTTTTGATTATATAGAAAAATCAAAAATCATCCCTAAATTAATCAGTGAACAAAAATTTGATGTTATAATCAATCAAATTGTCCAAAACTGCTATGATGATATTGTGTTGATGGAAAATGAAGAAGAGGCTATTGGAATATTTGCGACAGGATTACTTCACTATTTACTTACAAATGCTCTTTTAAACAGTCAAAGAAAGGTGGAATATGGGGGGTTAGAACTTGATATTGTAATTCCTGATGTTAGAACATTAGAAAAAGATGCTAAAATGTCTCTGTTAATCTTGATTCCAAAATCTTCAGATAAAAAAATCATTGATCAAAAAATCTCCCAATTAAAATCAGTACAACCAATTAAAGAAAACATTTGGGTTGTTTTATCTAAAGAAATTTCTGTTGAATGCAAATCTTATGTTTTATCTAAAGAAAATAATTCTTTTTCAAAAATAATATTTGATATTGCACAATTCTCAAATGTAGGTAAATCAAATAAATTTAAAATTTTGAGAATTTAAAATTATTTTAAAAGTAACTTCATATCTATGTTTTTTTTGAAAATCCTGTATAATGATTTATCACTCATATCTTTAATGAATGGAATTGAACCCAAAACCTTGATTCCTGTTAAACTTTCCAAATCTTTTTTTAATTGATCAATGGGATACCCTTTATCAAAATTATTAATTATGATGCCTTTAATTGGAATTTTATATTTTTGACACATCTTTACTGTCATAATTGTGTGGTTTACTGTACCAATTTTACTACGTGTTACTATGATTGTAGGGATTCTCATATCTTTAATCAAATCTGTTACAAAATAATTTTTGAGAATTGGAGTCATAACTCCGCCCATTCCCTCTATCAATAATATTTCATGTTTTTTTGATAATTTTTTAAAACTAGAAATAACTAGTTGAATTTTTGGTTTGATTTTTAATTTTTTCCAAGCCGTATAGGGTGATGCAGAGATGGGGAAAAATTGTGGATTCAGTAATTCTTCAGGATCATCTACTTTGGATGAGTTTGATAAAATTTCCACATCTTCTGATTTGAATCCTTTTTTTTGTTTTACTCCCGCAGCAAATGGTTTCATTACGCCTACATCAATACCCATTTTTTGTAAAGTGATTGCTAATCCAGATGTGATGTATGTTTTTCCAACATCAGTATCAGTTCCTGTAATGAATATTGATTTCAATATTTTTCTTAATTACTATTCCTAGATTAATTCATCGGTTTTGAAATTAATGATGAATATCTAGAAAAATTTTTGGTTGTGGATAACACAATTCAAATTTATTAAAATCATAATCAATTTCAGGATATGTTTTTTTCAATTTCTCAAATATTGTTTGTTTATCGTGAATTTTATATGTAGAGTAAGGTGCATGGTATCGTCTTTCAATAATTTTTTTATTTAATAACAATTTTAGTCCACGAGATATTGATGGATTTGATTTTTCAGTAATTGAAACTAACTCAATTTGTGATAATGGTTTCTCTGATTTGAGTAAAACAATTACTATTGCCTTTGTTGTTGGATTTAACAATAATTCATAAAATTCGACAATTTCTTTGTCTATTTTTGGCGAATACACTATTCTGAATTTGCCTTTTTTTTGCTTAATTGTAGTTTCTTTGAGAAATTCTGAGAGATATTTTTCGACTGTTTCTGATGCACAATGTGTTTCAGAAACTAATTTCATAAATGTTATTGGTTTTTTCATAACACATTTTTTTACTGATTCTCTACATGATCTTAATTTTTGTTCAGACATTAGTGTTGTTTCTTTCTAAATGTATTAAAAATAACTGGTTCAACTTTAGAATGAACTAGTAATCTAATCTTTGTTCAACGATGTTGATTAGTCTGTAAAGACATAACGTCTTTCCCCTCTTGATTCAGTCTCAGTTTTTACATCAACTAAAACAAATTCTTTTTTGGTATGCATTTTGGATTCTTCTGGAGTTAATTTGTTCTCATGTAATTCCTCATATTCATTCCAAGTTAATCTTCTTCTTGGTCCGATCTCTGCTTCAAGATTCATACTCTTAACAATTTCTTTATAATCTGGTTGTACTAATCCACTGAAAACCATTGCACTGCTTCCACTACCATAAGAACCGAATCCTATTCTTTTACCTTCCAAATCTACTCCTTTTTGATATTCAAATTCTAAACTACTTCTAAAACCTAAGTATAGTGATGCTGTATACAAATTACCAATCATTGTAGATGCAATAAGTGAACTAGAAAGTTTTGATTCATAGACATCTTGATAATCTTGTGTTTTTGTAAACATTTTTGTAAATTCATGATCTTTTGCCATAAACTCTTCATCGCCTAAAACTGATTCAATTGTACCTCGAGGATCTTTTGGAATTGGTTCTTCCATCCCAATTTGTTCCAAGATTTTTTTCCATCTTGGAAGTTGGCGCCATTCATGTCTAACTAAATATGCTAATGCTTTCTTTCCCATGTTACTATATGGCAAGTGCATGTTGATGTAATCCATATGATCCAAAATTGTTTCATCTTCTTTCATTTCAATTAATTTTGTTGAAATGACTTTTTTCTTGTATGCTTCTAATGCTTTTCTTACTTGAATCATGTATAGTAAATTTGAATATTGTCCATGTACAATTGGGGTTTCCTTTCCAAACGGTCTGTAAAAATCATATTCATCTTTAATTGATGTAGATGTTACTCTGGGATCAAATTCCAATAGTCTTGGGTTATCATTTAGTAACATTACAACTGAACCTGCTCCTTGGGTCATTTCTCCACTAGAACCCATATCATATTTTGCAATATCTGAAACAACCACTAGAGCACTCTTACCTTCTGCTTCTCCTGCTCTAATCCAATTAGTATTATCATATAGTGCATAAGACCCACTAACACATGCAAATTTTGTTTCAACCCCTCCACAATGTTCAAATGAACCTTGACCGTAAACTTGCTCTAACATTCCAATAACGTAGGAATTCATTGCCTTTGATTCATCAAATGCAGATTCTGTAGAAATGTATAATCTGCCAATGTCATCTGGAGACAAATTATTTTTTTCCATAATTCGTAAACATGCATTTGCAGCCAGACATGCAGGATCCTGGTTGGCATCAACTATTGCCATTTGTGATACTCCTAATCCTTTTTGTAATTTTACAGGATCTAGTCCTCTAGCGCTTGCAAAATCTGCTGCATCTAGATATAATCTAGGAATATAGATTGCTACATCATCAATACCAGCTGTCATAAGCTTCGTTTTCTAGTGAGTAATTAAGTATTTGTTGTAAATTCTAGCTAACTAGGAATGATTTTTTTGCAATATTTTTTGATATTTGTGCCTTTGATCGCAATTATTCTAATTCATCATCAAATATTTTTTTGAATACTTCAAATGGCTGTGCTCCAAAAAGTTTTGAAACTTGCCCTTCTGAATTAATCACAAAAAATGCAGGCGTACCTGTTAACTGTAATTTTTTTGCATCTTCATTACTTGTAAGAATTTTCTTTGCAAAAGGTTTTTCATTCATGCATTGAGTCCATATATCTAATTCTAAATTGATTTCTTCAGCATATGCAACAAGATTTTCTGGTGATGCCCATCCGTTGTTTTCACCTGTCCAGTTAGAATATAAAATATCGTGATATTCCCAAAAAAGGCCTTGATCACTAGCACAATGCGTTCCATGTGATGCACTAATTGAATCTGCTCCAATTATGTTGTAATCTTTAAAAATCATCTTTACTTTTCCTGTTTCAACATAGTCTGTAATTATGTCATTTTCAATAGTATGGAAAAAAACATTGCAATAATGACATTGATAATCTCCAAACTCAACTAGTGTAATTGAAGCATTAGGATTGCCCAAGATTGGCGAACCATTTGATACAAACGTTTCCATAGTAATTTTTTCCAGATTCTTATCTTCTATTTCTGGTGTGGGTTCAAGAGAGAGAATTTCTTTGTTAAATGAATCATTGATTCCAATCATTACTACAATTATTGTAATTGATGCAATTATGGCACCTATTACAAGAGATGGGGCGTGAATCAATAATTAACAATTTTTTAAAGTACATTTAGTCTTTTAGAATGAGTATAGGAGCATCATTTCAAATCTTTGGCAATCGAAGACAATTTTATCTAATTGTAATTATGATATTTTGTAATGGGGCTATTTGATAAATTTTCTAAAACATTTGACAAGTATGGGTATGATCTAGACGGATACGACAAAAATGGATTTGATAAAAAAGGATACGACAAAAATGGATTTGATAAAAAAGGATACGACAAAAATGGATTTGATAAAAAAGGATACGACAAAAATGGATTTGATAAAAAAGGATACGACAAAAATGGATTTGATAAAAAAGGATACGACAAAAATGGATTTGATAAAAAAGGATACAAAGATGGATTTAATGAAAACGGATTCGATTACAAGGGTTATGATGAAAACGGGTATAACAAAAACGGGTATAACAAAAACGGATACAATAAAGATGGATTTGATAATCGTGGTTTTTCTCTTGATGGAACTCACATTCATACAAAAACAACTTTTGATGATGACGGATATAACAAAAAGGGATACAATAAAGATGGATACAACGTTGATGGGTATAACAAAAACGGATTCGATTTAGAAGGATTCAACAAAAACGGGTATAACAAAAACGGATTCGATTTAGAAGGATTCAACAAAAAGGGCTACAATATTGATGGGTATAACAAAAACGGGTATACTGAATATGGGTATGATCATGATGGATATGATGAAAACGGGTATAACAAAAACGGATTCGATTTAGAAGGATATGATGAAAATGGGTACGATCATAATGGATATGACAAATTAAAATATGATCATCTAGGATACGACAAAGAAGGTTACAACAAAGAAGGTTACAACAAATTCAATAAAAAGAAAAATGAGGAAAATGAAAAATCCTCTGTTTTATCTGATTAATTTTTTATAATGTTTAGAAATCACATTTTTTGATGTAACATATGTTCTACATCTACTCCATATCCTAATGACTTTGCCTTATCAAAACACATTGCAGATACCTTATAGTTTTCAAGTATCTCATGTATGTCTCCAATGGTATGCCAAAGATATGCATCATCTGGGTCTTTTTTTAATATTTTCTCATAGACCTTCAAAGCTGAAGACCATTCTCCTATTTGGCATAGCTTGTATGCTTGTCTGAATGAATCAAAATCAGTTATTGCTTTTCCACACCACAATGAATGCACATAGTTTTTGATAGTATCTCATACCAGGTATAATTATGAACAAAACCTTGCTTGCAAGTCATAGAGTATTGATTATGTGAGGTGATGTAATCAGGATTTTGATCAATTTTGTTGGCGATCAGTGTTGAAAATTACATATACAGCAACAATGGCATTAAGCCATAAAATACAACAACGGATATTCCAATAATTATTACTCCCAGTATGGATTTTTTCACGACGTTTTTTTTAAAATTTTGAATTTAAAGTTTGTCTAGATTACCATGAATTCCAGTTCGGTTCAAATCCCCTTTCTTTTCATGTTCCTTTGTAATCTTGACTTGTTTTGCATCTCTAAATTTTAATAAAATAAAAAAACTATGAAAAAATTGATTTTTAAATCAGTTCTATTAACTCTAAAAAAAATTATAAATTAATGCCTAAATTCACGATATATCTACATCAAATAACTTACAAGTTAATAGAATCATGCTTATCAAAATATTCTGATTGTTGTTGTGAATGATGTATGATACTCACTAAAATCAACAGAAAACAAACATCTCTGGTTGTATAACTGAATAATCTTTTGTTCAATTAGTTAATAATTAAGATAATTGAAGAGATAATATGAAAAAAATATTCATTAACGGCTATGGTTCAATTGGCAGCAGAATCACTTCCTTCCTAAAAGATGATCCTGAAATCAGTGTAACGGGGATTGGAAAGTACTCCCCTGATGAAAAAGTTGCAATAGCCATATCTCGTGGTTTGAATGTGTATGTGCCTGAACAAAAATTAAACGATTTTTCAAATTATAAAATTTCAGGAACTATTGAATCTGCTCTCGATGAATGTGATCTTGTAATTGATGCAGCACCAGGTGGACATGGATATAAAAATAAAAAAAATCTATATGAGCCAAAAAATATACCTGCAATTTATCAAGGTGGGGAATCTGCAGTTGGCGAACAATCTGTTTCTAATTTGTTGTTTAATTCTCGTTCAAATTATGATCTTGTATCAGGTAAAAATCATGTAATGCAAGGAAGTTGTAATGTAACTGGTATGGGGAGAATATTAGAACCATTACGGGAAAAATTTGGTAATGACCTGATTAGATTTGATGTAACTTTGGTTAGAAGATGGGCAGATATTGAACAAACTGAAAAAAACGTTTCAGATACAATTGAAATGACTGAAAAACCTCATCATGGAGATGATGTTAAATTGTATTTTGGAAAAGATGCTCCGCTTTATGTTCGTGCAATAAAAGTGCCTACTAGACAAATGCACTTGCACATAATGGATATCAGATTTAAAAATACTGCGCCAAAACCATCTGAAATTCATGAATTGTTTACTAACGAATTTGGAGTAGCAACATTGTGGACTGCAAAAGGCACACAAGATGTTCGTGATTATGCACAAAACATGGGATTTAATTTTACAGATACAAACATGATTCACATTCATGCAAACATGACTACCTCAATTGGCGACACTGTTCAAATGATGTACTCTGATGATCAAACAGGAATAGTAATACCTGAGAATCACATGTTACTTCAAGCAATGTTGTTTGATAAATCATATGAAGATGCATTTGCACATACTGAATCTATTTTTCATATGAAAGAAAAGAAACAAAAATTGCAAGAACATTTTGGTAAAAAATAATTATATTTGCATTCTCAAAACTGAGTTTTGAATTTGATTATTTAGTTGCCATTTTAAATATTAATTTTACATGTATATTCCATGAAAAGAATAGATGCAATTATTCCTGAAAAAAGTTTGGATGCAGTAGACAAATCATTAAAAAATGTAAACGTTTCTGGGCTAACTGTTTTTAATGCTTCTGGGCGTGGTAAAAACCAAAATGAACCAAATCAGTTAGGGCATTGGTTATACTATCCTGCATTTGGAGAAAATAAAGTAATTGCAATACTTGCTGAAGATAATAATGTAGAAACAATTGTTCAAGCAATTAAAAATAGTACTAATGCTGGAAAAATTATTGTAACTTCAATTGACAATTTAATTGATGTCGCAAATAATACAATAGGCCCAGAAGCTCTATGATTTTGATCTAATCGTTATTTTTTATTTTTTCAATTCTAATTTTTTGTGGAATATTTTTTGATACTTTTTCCACAATAATTCTTAATTCTTCTATCTCTACCTTGTCTCCTTCTTGAGGAATATCTTGTAATCTTTCATGAAGCAATCCGTTAAGGGATGCATAATCATCCCCCTCTGGAATTTTTTTTGCAAAAAGTTCGTTAATTATATCAATTTCAATGTCTCCGTTTGTAATTATTGTATCTTGATCAATTCTTTCATATCCTTTTTGTCTAGTAAGATCTGTTTCATCTTCAATCTCACCAACAATTTCCTCTAAAAGATCCTCTAATGTTACTAATCCTTCAACTCCTCCATGCTCATCCACAACTATCGCCATGTGTGTTTTTCTACCTTTCATTTCTTTTAAAAGAGAACTCACCATTTTTTCTTGAGATGCAAATACTGGTTTTCGTGCAATTTGCTCTAAACTAACTACTTCATTTTCTTTTTCTAACTCTTTCAAGACATCCCTAACATGAATAAAACCCACTATATCGTCACGACTATCTCCAAATATTGGGATCCTTGAATGACCGCTTTGGTTTATTTGTGGTAATGCTTCAAAAAGTAACATTTTTGAATTTAATGTGAACATCTTTGTTCTTGGAGTCATAACTGAACGAATTACTGTATCATCAAAATTTAATGCACCATGAACTAACTCCCTTTCTTCTTTTTCCAATGCTTTTTCTGCTAAACCTTGATCAATTACTCCTTTAATTTCATCTTCTGTAATCGGTGGTGGTGAATAACTACTTCCAGTCATTTTAACAACACCTTTTGTAATGATTTCAAAGAATTTTACTAGAGGATAGAAAATATAACTAAATCCAAGCAATATTGGTGCATATCTTAATGCAACTTTTGTTGAATTAGCATTACAATATGTTTTTGGAGTTATTTCACCAAAAATTAAAATTAAAAATGTCATTATTCCAACTGCAATAGCTAATCCATCATTGCCAAATAATCTGATTGCAACACTTGTTGCTAAAGCAGATGCACCAACATTTACTAAATTGTTTCCAAGATTTACACTTGACATCATCCAACTAGGATTAGTTTTTAATTTGTGTAATGCTTTTGAACCCTTTTTACCTTCATTCAATAATTGAACTACTTTTGATTTTCTTACACCAACTAATGCAACTTCTAGCCCACTGAAAAATCCGGATAGGCCAATCAAAGTAGATAGAGCAGCTATCTCAATCCACAAATCTACCATAATTCTCTCCTTGAAAATTTCTTAGAAATTTCACTATACATTTAGTTTTTTTGCACCATCTTTTGGTAAACTACTTTAACATTTGATGGATTTAAACTCTTCATCTTTTTTTATTTTTTAAGCCTAAAATTAAGGCTAATTTTTTGGTGGATTTGCAAATGTGTTTTCTGAATTATTATGATAATCCACTGGAATCATTGCATCTTTTTGTCTACCTGTAAGAATCCCAACAACTACATCATCTTTTTTTATGATTTCTTCATTCATTAATTTTTTAATTCCTGCAACTGATGCTCCTGATGCCATTTCACAGTCAAATCCATTCAGACCAACAACTGACATCCCATCTAACATTTCTGAATCAGTTACTGTAGTAACAACACCGTTTGTAAATTCTAATGCTCTTAACCCTTTCAAAATATTTGCAGGTCTTCCAATTTGTATTGCAGTTGCTTTAGTTTTTGGTTTAATGCCTTCTTTATCCAAATAATCATAATATTTTGAAATTAACTCTGTGTTAGGTTCTCCGTTATTCCATCTCAATTGTTCTTCCTCAAATTTTCCATTATACAAATCAGATAATGTACTTGCACCCTCTGAATTAATTACTGCAATTCTTGGAATTTTTTTTATCCAACCCCACTCGTATAATTCCATTAATGCTTTTCCACAACTTGATGTATTTCCTAACGCTCCTCCTGGATATACAATCCAATCTGGAACATCCCAATTCAAATATTCCAATGCTCTAAAAGGAATTGTTTTCTGTCCTTCTATTCTAAATGGATTTACAGAATTTACTGTGTAACCATTATGATTTTTTGCATCATCTAATGATTGCTTTAATGCATCGTCAAAATTCCCTTCTACTTGTACAATTTGAGCTCCAAATTGATATGCTTGACTAAGTTTTCCTGGTGCTATTTGTCCAGCTGGGATGTATACATCACAATCTATGCCTTCATTTGCAGCAAACATTCCAGCTGAAGCTGATGTATTGCCTGTTGATGCACAAACGATTTTTTTAGCCCCAACTAGTTTAGCATGGGTTACGGCAGTTACCATTCCATTGTCTTTAAACGAACCACTCGGATTGTATCCTTCTGGCTGTAGCCACAATCCTTCCTTATCTATTTCTAAAAATTCTGCAGCCTTTGACATTTGATATGGTTTTGATTGTCTTCCCTCTGCTCCATCTAAAGACACTAGAAATTTTGAGCATTCTTCTAAACTTTCTGTATCAATTTGACAAAAATTTAATAATTCTCGAAATCTCCAAATTCCACTTTCATTAAAAATACTTCCTTTTGAATTCCTTCTTTCGTAAAATGTTTCCTTTAATTTTGTTAGAGGCTTTTTGTTATATTTTACATCTAAAACATGTCCTTTCTCACATTGAACATTTGTGCTTGAAATTGGGTATTCTAAACCACATTTTGGATTTATACATTTTAGATAAGCATCATCTTTCATGTGTAATTGTTGATAATAACTAATAATTTAAAGCAAACGTGAACTAATTACACAAGAAAAGTTAATTTCCTAAACTTTAGATTGATGTAATTTATTGAAATGTTATGGTTACTTATGTTGAATATCTAAAAAATATTCTAAACCATGTTGTTGATTCATATGAGATTCTTGAGAATATAGAAGATAAACCAGGTGATCTAGCTAAAATCGAAAAAGAAATGTTAAAAATTAACGGTTTCTTAAAAGTCGTATCAAGAAAAATCGATCTTGAAAAAATCCCTTTAGCTGATTTTAAAATTACAAAAAAAAAATTTTCTGATTATTTGATAAATTATTCATTTGAAAAAGAAATACAAACTATGGCTCCATTGTACTCAAATGATGTCAATCGTATTAAAAATATGAGATTAAAAATTTTAGAATCTCTAAAAAACAATAATATGATGAATAATGTTAAAGAATTGATAAATAATTTATGACTAAACAAAAAAAATGTATTTTATGTGGATGTATAGATCATCGTTTGATAGGTTGTTCTAAGCATTTCTCAAAAAAATGCACTTGCTTTAATCAATAATTATTTTCTTTTTGGACCTGATCGCTCATGAAAATTCAAGCAGCATTTGCATTCTTTTTCAATACATTCAGATTCATAATGATGATCACATATTCCACATTCACAACTTTTAGACATATCTCTAGTAGTGTATTTTTTTTTAGAATTTATCCCTTACCTTAATTTAATGTGATTTTAAGGTCAATTTGAAATTATTTTTTTGATTTTGATTTTTTTCCAGGTTTTTCTTTAGCTGATAGCTCTTTTTCAATTTCTGCAGCCTTGTTGTCAACTGCTTTAATTACCTCTTGAATCAATCCGTCAAGATCACTATCTTCTACTTCTGGTTCTACGGTGCTGGCAATATCTGTAATTGTACTGGAAATTTCTGAACTAACATCTTCAAAGCTTTCAGGATCTTCATATGCTGCATTGTATAGATTTTTTAAATTGTTAACGTGGCTAATAACCTGTTCAGTAATTGTAATTGTATAATCAGTTCCATTAACATCAAATTCTTTTGAACTCATAATGATTTTCAAATTGGGATGTTTATAATGTTTTTCAGTTTAAATTCAAAATTTGTATTGTTAATTAAAATACAATATAATCTAATGCTGCAGCATCACTGATTAATCTAGTGTGCTTGGAACCTACTACATAACCATTTTTAATATCTTCTGTAGGGATCCACCTGTTCGTTGAAGTGTAGTGTCTTTTTTCAGACAACTCCCTTTCAATTTCTTCAATATCAAATTCAGCTTCTTCGACTTCTTGCGTAGTTAAATGTTTGATTGTAATTAGGATTTTTGTAACTTTTACACGATCACCGAATTTCCATTTCATTACTGGATTTTCATCAGACACCTCTAAAATTTTAATTTTCATTTGTTTTTTGCCAAATGCATCACGACTGATTAACGCTCTTTCATCAGTAAATTCTTCAAAACTTATTCTTGAATCCACTTCTGCATCAGAGACGGTTTCTAGTAACGATTCAGATGTAGATTCAATTCCTTCATCTTTTGAATTTTCCTCAGACATACAATATCTTTGTGATTTATCCTTAATAATGATTTGAAATTAGAATAAAGTTAGGCACTAGTTCTTTGTTTGGTCTTAAATGGCATTTTACATTCTTTTAAAAATAATTCTTTTCTCTTTCCATTGATTTTTGAATATATTTTTCCATCATATGTACAAACACAATCAGTAATTTCTAATGTTTCATCCCAAATTTTAAAAAATTCTCTTAGTTCTCGATTTTCATATGTTCCAATATCAATGCGTTTTTTTGATAAAAATTTGAATGCTAAAAGAACTTGTTTATTTTTGTAAATATCTAGTGTTTTTATCCATTCCAAACATCGTTCAATTTGATCTGCCGGAACTGGAAGTGATGTACTTGTTCCAGATTTAGCCTCAATAGTAAAAATTGTACTTTTTTCTGTATTTACAGCTAATATGTCTGGTAATGCAATACTTGGAGAACCTAATCTAAATGCCTTCCAACTTTGAGTTTTTTTGAATCTTTTTACAATGGTATCTTCCCAATGATATCCTCTTTGTCTACGTGTTTTAGCTGCATTCTGATGATTTGATGTTTTTGTTGAAATCCTTTGTTTTGTAATTGTAATTGCTTTAAGTTTGCTAGTCATGAGCATTTTTTGTTACTTTAGATTTAGTAATCTTGGTAATTACATAATAACTCAAATAAATCTACAATTTCTGTCATACAAAATGATATTTTGAAAATTCTGAAAAAAATCAAATCAAGTCTAAACTATATACTTGAAAAACCGACGATTTATCATGTCTGAATTTGACGTTGAAAAATTGTTTGAAAAACGAGATTCGTATCTCAATATTTTAAAACATCTTAGTTTTGAATTAATGATGGAACCAACTGAACAAGAAATTAAACAAATTAAAGAATTAGAAAAAAACACAATTAGTGAATTAGATAAAATTCAACAAGAAATTTCACAACTTTTATCAAAGAATTAGAAGCAATTACAATGAGTTTATCATACCCAACATTTTAGAAATTTCATGATTGCTGAATTAGTGAATAATTTAGTTGAAATTAAACGAACTTTTTCAAAAAATTATACTGGTAATGCTCATATTCAAGAAATACTCCCTTTACACAGTTCAAAGAAATTCCCAATAAACGAACAACATTTACAAAAATTGCATATATTTGCTCAAAAAAATCCAATTTATTTTAATTCATATGAAGAAAACATTTCTGGAATTCCTTGTATGGTCTATGAAGGTGACATAAATGATTATTGGTTAAATAGTATCAAACATGGTTCTAGCTGTCAACCATTTTACCCAACATGGATAATGTCTGCATACATCATGGCTTTTATCGCAAAACAATTTGATTATTCAGAACTTATTGACATTGGTTCTGGAGATGGCCGAATTGCATACTGTGGGAACTTTTTAGGATTAAATTCTTACAGCATAGAAATTGATGATGTTTTAGTAGATTTACAAAAAACTATCTCTTTACAAACAAATGAAAATTTTAATCCAAAATGTGCGGATGCATTAGAATTTGATTATTCTAAATTACAATTGAATACCCCTGCTTTTTTTATTGGAGGTCTTGCCCAAATGGGTGGAGATGTTTTGGCATCAGGTATAATTGAAAAAATTAAGTCAATAAATAATTTAAAAGAAAACACAGGAATTGTATTTGCAGGAACTAATTCAAAAAGACAATTATCTGGAAATTTACCTGATGGAGGTTGGAATTCGTTGATTAATAGATTCCAATTAGATGTTAAGGAAACTGTTTCCTTACCTACAATATGGACCTTTGATCAAGATATGGAAACACCATATATTTTTACAAAATTCAAATAATGTGAAAAAAATAATTCTCTTTGTATATTCCACATTCTGAAATTTTTACGATTTGGCCTTTTTTTGGGTTCGATTTCATTTTAGCCATTAATCTAAAAGAATCTGCAAATTCAACTATGCAGAAATATTCTTCATTTTGTTTCGAAAATTCTATGATTTTACCTGTAAATTGCCCTGTTTTTAGGTGTGTTTCAGAATTACAAACATCACAAAACTCAGTGGGAGGCCAAATAATTTTTTTACATGACAAACATTCTGGAATAGTGAATTTACCTTTCCTTAATTCCTCTTCAAAATTCATTTTTCTAAAACCAAAACAGTTGATGATGTTGCAGCAGCAGACATATTGTGTACTAATCCTATTTTTGGTTCATCTACTTGTCTACCTTTTGCGGTTTGTTGTAATTGTTGTACAATTTCAATAGTTTGAGAAATTCCAGTAGCTCCTAATGGATGTCCGCAACCAATTAATCCTCCACGCGAATTTATTTTAAAATCATTTGTCTCATGTAATTTTTTTATTAAATTTATTCCTTCACCTGGTTTGGAAAATCCTAAAGCTTCTAATGCCATTGGTTCGCATACAGAAAATGCATCATGAATTTCAGCAACATCAATTTGCTTAATATTTTGATTTGCCATTTTTAATGCAGATTCACTTGCAATTTTAGTTGAATTCATTGAAAATAGTGATTCATTTTTTGTAAATCCTGCCGATGTCGTTTTTTGTCCAATTCCACTTATCCATATTGGTTCATCAGAAATTTTTTTAGACATTTCTTCTGATGCTAAAAGAATTGATGCTCCTCCTGTACATGGTCTTGAACAATCTAATAATCTTAGATCATCAGTTAATTTTTTAGAATTAATTACATCTTCTACAGTGTATGTTTTTTTGGATAAAGCATTAGGATTTTTTTGTGCATGCTTGTGATTTTTAACTGATACAACTGCTAAATCTTCATTTGACACTCCAAATTCTCGTTTATACGATTTTGAAAAAATTGATGCCCAAAATATTGGATGTTTGAATTCCCCTCTGGAATTATCCCATTCAAGTATCTGACCTGGACTATCAAATCTTTCTGCACCTGAAACAAGAACCATGTCTGCAAGACCTGATGAAATGTAAGAAAATGCTGAAACGATTGAATTTGTACCTGAATTACACAAACTTTCTATGGTGTGAGCTATTTTTGGCTGAATTCCTACCATTTCTGACAGTATTGGGGATAGATATTTTGAATCATTATTTGTTGAGACAAGAACTGCATCAATTTGATTTTTATCAATTTCTTGATTATTTTTAAAAAGACTGTTGGCTGATTTATGTAAAATAGATTCAATTTTTTGATCTTCTTTAGTAAATGGCGTAATTCCATAACCTGCTATTCCAACTTTATTCATTTTTAATCCTCAAAAAATGTCTTATTTAATAGTGCAAATGATTTTTTAGTATCTTCAATTGGGTTAAACTGAATTATGGGTAAATCTATACCTACTTCTCTAAATTTTTGTAATTGTGATTTTGATTCATCTGGTGTCCCTGCAATACAAAGAGAATTTAACATCGAATCTGTAACAAGTTCATGATTTGATTTAAATCCTGATTTTTTAAATTCTTCAAAAATATTCTTTGTTTCATTTTTAAATCCATTTTCTGCTAGAAACTCTCTGTAAATATCTCCAACTGAAATATAAAATGCAAGTGTTTTTTTTGCTCTTTGTATTGCACTTTCTGAATCTAACGATACACAGGTTATGATCTGACATGCTACATCTATTTTATTTTTTGATTGCATTTTTGAAATAGTTTGTTTCATTTCTTCTAATGGTCGCAAATAGAAAATCACACCATCTGCAATTTCCCACGTCAAATTTACCATTTTTTCATTAATTGCTGCAAGATAAATTGGAAGTATTGTTCTTTTTGGTTCAATTAGTAACGTAAAATTATTTAGATTAAAAATTTTTCCAGAATAATTAATCTGTTTTTTGGTTAATGCTAATCGAATAATTTCGACATATTCTCTCATTCTCTGAACAGGATTAGTGAATTTATCCCCATGGAAATCTTCTATTATTGGTATGCTACTTGTACCTAATCCTAAAATTAATCTCCCATCTGATAAAATATCTGTTGTTGCTGCACCCATCGAAATAGTTGATGGACTTCTAGAATAGATGTTAATAATTGAAGACCCAATTTTCTGATTTTTTGTTCTACTTGCAACTGCTGTCATTGTAGAAAAATTTTCCATTCCCCATGTTTCAGGAATCCATATGGAGTCAATTTTTGAATTTGATAATATTTTTGAGCATTCAAGAACTTCATTTACTGATAATAGCGAGCCTAAACTGCACCCAATACGCATGAAATGATTACAAGTAATGGATATTCTAGTGTATCTGTTTTATAGCAATAGGTTAATTTTGATTGAGGCTATCTATTATCCCATTAATTATTGATGATAAGTATTGGCAGAACAAGTAATTGAAAGCTCTGATAAAAATGAAAAATTTTGGAAAAATGCAACAAAATATGCTTCTGCAAGTGATGATGAATTATTTGTAGAAGAAGTTGCTTACATGATGGTTACATTACATCGTACTGGTGCATAAAATCATTTTTCTATTTGATTATTTTATTTACTGTTAATGAACATTCTTCAATATCTTTAAAGGAATCTACAGAATACCATTTTACATTTTTGAATTTTATTGTTTCCAGTAATCCTTTTTTTGCATAATTTGGAAAAACTGTTTTTTCTATGTCTCCTTTAGTTGGTAATTCTTTTAGAATTTGTTTTTGCAAATAATAAATCCCTGCATTCATCCATGTGTTTGGAATTTCTTTTTTTTCTTTGAAGTTAATTATTTTTTCTGAATCTGTTTCTAAAATCCCATACTTTGTTCTTAATTCAATTGCAGCAATAGCATTTTTTTTATTTGTTAATTTTCGTAAATCAATATTTGTTATCGTATCTCCATTTATTACAAAAAAAGATTTTTCGTTGATTTGTTTTGCTGCTTTTTTTATTGCTCCACCTGTTCCAAGAGGTGTTTTTTCTATAGAAAATTTAATTTTCATTCCTAAATCTTTCATCTTTAAATGACTTTCAATCATATTTGTTTTGTAACCCGTACAAATAATCACTTCTTTAATGCCGAATTGTTTAAGATATTTTATTTGCCATTCAATAATTGGAATATTTTTTATTGGGACTAATGGTTTTGGAACGTAATCGGTTATTGGTTTTAATCTTTTACCTCTACCACCTGCTAAAATAATTGCCTTCAATATCTGATTCTCACTTATCAACTATATCAAATTTCTCTCATTTTTTGCTAATTTTATCAATTTCCGAATTGTCAACAATTTCATCCATTCTTTCTGCAAACTCATTATAGATTGTCTCTAACTTTTCTAAAGGCATCTCAATACCTAATAATTTCAATGTTTTATTCCATGATTCAATGTATTTTTTATCATCCATTCCTTTTCCAAGGGTTTCTGCTAGTGAATTAACTCCTTCAGTTTTACCTAATGCATAAATTGCAATTTCTCTAGCAGTTAACATCTTCATCCTTATTGTTTTCTGTGATGTAATAATGTAGTTCTGTATAGCATTCTACACAATAATCTTCAAATTTTGTATGATCACAATCGTAAACTTTTTTGACATCATTACTACACTTTGTGCAAATTGGCATTATGCGTTCTTTTAAGATTTTACTATTTTAATTGCACCTAATGCAAGTTGAATTATTGCAGGTGCAAATAACATTAATGGATTTCTTTCTACTCCTTCTGGTGCAGGTGTTCCCACCATTGCAAGACCTCCAATTAGAATCAAAATTCCTGAAATAATGATTAATCCTCCTAATCCCTTTGATTTTTCTTTTAGGGCAATGAAAAATGCAATAATTGGTAAAATAATTGCTGGACCGCCTAATCCCATACCTCGTTGCATATCATCCAATGGCAAAAATCCTTCATTGTTAGAACTTCCCATAGTAACTGCAACATCAGCACCATATAGTGCCAACAATGCAATTGATATTCCAGTAATTGCAATTGCTGCTTTTAATGCCATGTTTAAATTAAAATTTTACAATATTTAAACCAATTATATTGATTCCACTTTTACATTGATCTTGATTTTTTCTAGGTGTACTAATAATTCATCAATTGATTGTTTATTAGTTCCAACAATGTTTAGATGGCCTAATTTTCTTAGAGGTTTAGAAATTTTCTTTTCATACATTTTTAGAAAAGTGTTTTTCTCGGAAAATTCTATTTTTTTATATTCTCCTTGAAAATCTAAATTTCCTAAAATATTGTACATGATTGTACTGTGATTTAATTCTGTACTTCCTAACTCTAATCCTAAAATTGCACGTAAATGTTGCTCAAATTGAGATGTTTTACTTGATTGTAATGTGTGGTGACCTGAATTATGGACTCTAGGTGCAATTTCGTTAATTACTATTTCATCATCTTGTGTAACAAACATTTCAATCCCAAAAACACCCGCACCCTTCAAAACATCCATTGTATCACTGGCAATTTTTTCAGCTTTATTTGATACTTCATTTGATGTTCTTGCAGGTGCAATTGTTTCACGTAAAATATTTTTTTCATGTATATTTTCAACCAACGGATAAGTCTTAATTTCACCTTTAGTGTTTCTTGAAGCAATTACTGAAACTTCCATTTTGAACGGAATAAATTTTTCCAACATGAGTTTTTGACCCTTAAAATAATCATATGCTGTTTGAATTTCATTCTCTGAATCAATTTTAAAATTCCCTTTTCCATCATAAGCATCTCTTCTAGCTTTTAACAACGCTGGATAACCAAATTTTTTTAAACCTTCTTTTACTTCTTCAATAGTTTCTACTTTGATAAATTCCGGAACCGGTATATTGTTATTTTGTAAAAATGTTTTTTGTAAAAATTTGTCTTGAATAATTTTCAAAGTTTCAGGTGATGGATTGATTTCAGCATTATTTTCAACAGATTTTAAAACATCACTGTCCCCTGATTCGATTTCGTATGTAATAATATCCACTTTTTTTGATAATTTGATGATTGCATCTTTATCTTTGAAATCTCCAACTATTTGTTCTGCGCCAACTAATGCTGCAGAACAGTTTTCATTTGGATCTAAAACAATTACTTTTGAAATATGTTCAGGCATTTTTTTACCTGCCTCAGTCAGCATCATTCCAAGTTGACCACCACCTATAATCCCCAAAATTTTTCCCATTAGATGAATTCATTAAAAAGCACTAAAAATATCTAATGTACAATGTCTATTATCCTCAAAATTCTTTTAGGATCTTCATTATTGGGGATTGTTTTTTTAATTCAGTTACTTGTTTTAGGTATCCAGTTGGATTTTTAATTTTTTAATATTGAAATGAGTCTTCAGTAGCATTTGCAGGAGGGATGGATTTTATCCATTTTTTGTAATCTTCCTGTGATGAATTACATTCCTCTAATTTTGCTTCACGGACAATGAAATCTTTAGAATCTACAAAATTTTTACATTTTTCACATAACCACAGCGTAATGTTTTCTGGCATTATAGATTTGGGTAATCTCCTATCATTACATTGTTTACAAAATAGAGGCATATTTTGAATAATTTTCGTATTACTTAATTAAATCGAAATTGTTAATTATTCTCTAGTTTTTTGTAATTATATGAATTCAGGTGCAGATTATTCTAAGAAACCTTTGGTTGGAATAATTATGGGATCTAGTTCAGATAGCAGAATTATGAAAAGTGCAGCTGAAATTTTTGATGAGTTTAAAATTAAACATGAAGATCAAATAATTTCAGCACATCGGACTCCTTCTAGATTATCTGAATATGCTAAACATGCTGAAAAAATGGGGTTTAAAATTATCATTGCTGGAGCTGGTGGCGCAGCTCATTTACCTGGAATGATTGCATCCCATACAGCAATTCCTGTAATAGGTGTTCCAATTTTAGTCTATAATGATAAACATCCTAAAAAATTAGATTCTGCAAAATTTTCTGCTTTTGGTGGTTTGGATTCATTGCTGTCCATTACTGAAATGCCATCTGGTTCTCCTGTTGTTTCAGTAGGGGTCAACAAAGCAGGTAATGCAGGAATTTATGCAGTTAAAATTTTAGCAAATGAATTCTCAATATTAAAAAAACAATTGAAACAGCATAAATCAGATCAACATAATTCTGTAATTAAAGAATCTGAACAATTGAAAAAGGAAGGATTATCTAAATTCACAAAAAAGAAATTCAAATAAATTTATGTTAATAGTTTGAATTTCACATTTTTCTCTTCTAAAGATTTTATTAATGACATTGCTTGTTCTTTTCCTTGAGTTTCTAAATTTAGTGTAACTGCTGCAGAACCTGCATTTACATCAGAACTCAATCTATCATGGACAACTTCTACAATATTTGCATTAGCTAAAGTGATTATATCCACAATTTCTTTAAATGCACCAGGCCTGTCTGGCAACAATACTGATAATTTCAATAATCTACTCATACCGGCCAATCCTTTGTCTACGATTTGACCTAACAGATACATGTCTACATTTCCTCCAGCCAAAATCACAACTATTTTTTTCCCTGGAGATGGTTTTTTAGATATCAAATAAGCTAAACCTACTGCTCCTGCAGGTTCAACTACAAATTTCATTCTCTCCATTAATAGAAACATTGCTTTTGTGATTTCTTCATCATCAACTAAAACAACTCCGTCGATTAATTCATTGATTATTTCAAAAGTAATTTTTCCAGGCATTTTAACTGAAATGCCATCAGCTATAGTTCTATCTCCGCCATTCATTGTTCTTGTATTTTGTTTGATTGATTCATACATAGATGGAAATGATTTTGATTGAACTCCAATAACTTTGACATTAGGATTTTTTTCTTTTATTGCAATAAGCGTACCTGCGGCAAGTCCCCCACCACCTATTGGTAGGTATATTTCATCGACATCTGGTAAATCATCCAATATTTCTAATCCTATTACTCCTTGAGCAGCTATGATTTGAGGGTCATCGAATGCATGAATTATTTTTGCGCCTGTTTCATTTGAAATTTCTTTTGCTTTTGAAAATGATTCATCATAGTTTGTTCCTTCTAAAATTACATTTGCACCATACCCTCTAGTTGCTGCAACTTTTGCAGGCGATGCATTTTTTGGCATGACAATTGTACATGAAATTTTTTCTAATGATGATGCTAGTGCCACTCCTTGTGCATGATTCCCTGCAGATGCAGCTACCACGCCATTTTTTTTCTCTTCATCAGATAATGATTTAATTTTGTAATATGCTCCCCTAATCTTAAACGAACCTGTTTTTTGTCTAAACTCTGTTTTAAGATAAATTTCTGATTTTGTTAAATCACTAAAAGTGGATGAATGAATTAGGGGTGTTTTTTTAATTTCATTTCCACGTAATGAATTAGCCTTTAGTATTTCATCATAATTTGGATTCATTGAGATGTTGCTAATTTTTTGCAGTATTTGAGTTCATCGATATCATTTAATCAAAAAATAGTATTTTTGTGCCTAAATGAAGGAATATCCATTTTTATAATTTTATTACATTTTATGAATAAATATTCATTTTGAGGAATTTTATTTTTTGACATATCTTTGAAGTTCTTCTAGCCTACTCAAAATATTTTCTTTTACTTGATTTGACATTTTTCTTGGATCAAATAATCCTTCATGGCTGTCATTTTTAACAAATTCAATATCTAACGTACATAAACAACCTTCTTCGCCGGAAACTAATCTAGCATCATCAATTAGTACAGAACTTGTTTGATATGTTTCTAATAGAAGCGAGTCTAATTCTTTTAATAGATTATTTTTCTTTTCAATTAATTTTTTAAATTTTTCCCCTGATTCTTTTTCAATTTCTGCATATACTTTTTTACTGAATTCTTCATCCTCATAAAAAATTTCAAATAATTTTTGATGATCAAAATCTTTGTATCCCATTTCTTTTAATTTTTCTAAAACAAATTGATCACTGTTATTTGATAAATCCATTTCTTTGTTTTTAGTTATTTCAATAATTTTTGCTAATTCTTTTTGACAATCAATAACTCTTTGCATAGGTTTGTAGAATAACAATACATGAAATTGTAATGACATGTGGCCTGAAATTAAATAATTCCCTTCTGTGATTTCAAATTTCATAAAAATTCTTCTAAGGTCTTGATTATTTGTCTTAGATACATCTTGTAGGGTCCAATCATTTAATTTTTGACTTATATTTTCTAAATAATTTGTAATGTTTTTAGGATCAAATGTCATTTGTTCTGTGATTGTTGAATCGCCCATCATCACCTTAGCATTTACAGTTTTGGTTAATTCTATTATTTGAGTTAAAAAGTCTTTTTGAATATCTTCATTTTTTTTATTCAATATTTGAATAAATTCATTTGGTGATCTTGATCCTAATCGCACAAAATGATTTCCAAAATACTCTCCTTAAACCTTCATTTTGAAAAAATGACTATTTTATACATTTCATCAATAATCAACAATATCTAAATAGATTAAATTCTATTTTTAGGCATGGAAGAATCTAAAATATTATGTAATAATTGTAATAATGAAATTGTTCAATATTTTGACGCAAAATATAGCGGGAATAGGGGCAAATGCACCACCTGTAAAATTGATTTCCCTTTGGAGTAACTGATTTAACATGACTGAAAATACTAATCAAAATAATGAGAATCATGTGGTTGACATGCTTTTCAGTAAAAACGATGAAAAAGCTGTAGATTCAGAAAGTATGATTTTAGAAACCCAGAAAAGAGTTTGGGGTGCACTAAAAAAGGGATATGAATATTCTGGAGTTGTTGATGAATCTGAACAATTTCTTAGAAAACATGTATTCAAAAAGCTAGACATGGTTGTTCTTTATGTGGATTTAGTGGGATCCACTACTATGGCTTTAGAAATGCCTTCAGAAAAAATTGCTACCATTATTAGCTCTTTTGCACAAGAAATGGCCCGAGTAATTCGACAACATCATGGATATGTTTTAAAATTTGTTGGTGATGCTGTAATTGGATATTTTGTTACAGGTTCCAATTCTTTACTTACTGCAGATAATGCTGTAAATTGTGCAAAATCTATGAATATTGTAATTCAAAAAGGAATTAACCCAATTCTTAATCAATATGATTATCCAGATTTAATGGTAAAAATTGGTATTGATTTTGGGCAAAACATTGTTGTTAGATATGGTGCTGATGAACAACATTCTCATGTTGATTTAATGGGACCAGCTATGAATATTGCATCAAAAATTCAAAATATGGCAAAACAAAATCAGATTTTGATTGGCTCTGATGTATGTAAGAGATTACATCCTAATTTACAAAAAGATTTTCATAAAACAGTTTGGGAAAATAATCAATGGAATTATCGCTCTAGAGTAACTGGAGAAATTTATCAAGTTTTTGAATATAACGGATAACTTCTAAAATATCATTTACACTGTAAATTTCTCAGGGCACTCTACATGTTCATAATGGTGCTCTGTGAATTTGTTTTGGACTACATACATTACTATTTTGTGCAATTCCTCTTCTTGGATATCTTTTTTGCACTTTAAGCATGATTTTTCTTCTTCAGCCATGATAGATTCGATCAAAATGAGACAAGTATAAGGATCTGCGATCAGCTGAATTTGAGTAAAAACGACTGAAGTTAAACTAGATAGTATATCAGATGCGTAAATTAAGCCATAAATATAGCAATTTTTGATTAAATCTATGGATAATTTGGTAATGAGACATCTTGAGGAACTATATGGATTAAATCCAAATATTCCACATATGGCATTTCAATTTCCTAGATTGCCTCCAGGATTAAATCATCCTTTGTCACCAATCCATCAAAATCAAATGAAACAACAGATGTCAAAACATGATGATACACTCAATCAAAAACTTCAGGGATTTCAAAAATTGTATCAGCAATATGCCTCAGGTTTACTATCCAGTGAATCTCAAATCATACCTCCGGGACATCCATTGTTTAATGGTCGAAATTCCATTCAAACATTAAAAACAGAAAACGACAAGTTAATTAAAGAAAACTTGGAATTAAAGAAAAAATTAGATAATAGACCTAAAGATAAACATAATCCATAAAAAATTTTTTAAATTTTTATAAATGTGACAAGCCTTATTACATTCTGCTATAGTTTTTTTGATATGGGAAATACTCCTTCAGATAAATGGAAGAATAAAATTATAAAATATAAAAAACAATGTCAATCAATTCTTGAAATATCTTCTAGTATTCGTTATGCTGGTGTAATCAATAATCATGGTAGAACATTAACTGGCATAATTCAACCTAATCTAAAACCATTATTAAAACCAGAAAATATCAAGCATGAATTTTTTATTATATCTACATTATTTTCTTTACGAAAAAATAATGGGGATTCTTTAGGCAAATTAAGTTATGCAGTTTTAAAACATTCTAAAGTTAATGTAATAATTTTACAAAAAAATAACATTGTATTTTATATTTCAATTAATTCTAAAGAAAAAAACTTGGATGAGATTATCTCTTCAATAAAAAGGATAATCTAAGCTGGTGTAAATCCCTGATACCCACTTGTTTGTTGAACCGTATCTTCAAAAATTGGTTCGAACAATGAAATCATGTATTGGTCCGGATCTAAAATTACTGCATTTTTTCCTGCATCTTTTTCAACAATGTCTCGATAAATTGTGACACCTTTTGATTTTAGTTCATCTAGTGAAGAACTCAAATCCCCTACTAGAAACCCTATACTTATTCCATTTTCTATAGAACTACCAATGTGTTGTGCAGTTAGTGATGCGGGATGTAGACTCAATAAAGCTCCAGAGGTACCTAAATCCACCCATGTTCTTCTTTGGTTTCTGATTGGAAGTCCAATTACTTCATTATAGAATTGTATGGACTTTTCTAAATCTTTCACCGCCAAGATTACATTTCCAACTTTTTTGACGTTCACAAATAATATGCGCTAAAGTTACTTAAATCAATTACCATAATAATTACAAACGGATTAAGTATTTGATTTATCAAAATTATTGAACTTCAACCATTGTTTCAGTTCTTTCAACACCACTAATTTTTTGAATTTGATTTGTAATTTCTTTAATTTCTACCAGTTCTTTTACATCAATTATTGCAACTGCATCAAACTGACCACTTGTTGGAAAAGAATTTGATACAGTTGACAATTTTCTCAATTTCACTGCAATCAATTTTTTTGGAGATTTGACTAAAATTATTGCTTTTACCAACCTAAATCCACCTCTACTTCAATTAGTGTTTCTGTAGTTACAATGTCTTTAATTTTTTTAAAGTCAATTACCATTTGATTAATTTGATCTATATTTCCTTGTAAAATTACACTAATATCTGCACGGCCTGTAACCACCATTACCTGTTTGACTACCTTTCTTTTTTTCTTTAAAATTTCAACAACTGCATCAACTTTACCTGGTTTTACGGCAATTAGACATAGTGCATACACGTTTACCTTATGCGAATCAATTTGATAAATATTGCTAGGATTAACTAAATTCGTTGTGGTTGATTCAGGCTCCAAACATATTTCTAGTCTGTTGCATCTTGAGATCTAGCTTCCTCAAGATAGGCTCTGCGTTCTTCATTTATTTTTTCTTGGTCTATAACTAAATCATCATCAACTATCACAATTCCACTATCTCCGCTAGGCTCATCTTTAATTTTTTTAGATTTAGATTTCTTATTGGTTTTCTTTGCTTTCGTGGTGGTTTTCTTTGCTTTCGTGGTGGTTTTCTTTGCTTTCGTGGTGGTTTTCTTTGCTTTCGTGGTGGTTTTCTTTGCTTTCGTTGTTTTCTTCACAACTTTTTTTTCAGCCATTAATATCGAAAATCTTGCGATTGAGTATCTTTTAAAGATTTTGTAACATTAAACCCATTTTTGCTCAATTTTCTTCAATATCTGCCTCAATTGAGTCATTTATGATCTCTGTAATTTCATCTAAAACGATCTTTTTTACTTCATTAGTACTGGCAATTTGATTAGATACCATGTAATTCAATTCATCTAATATTGAATATTGAATACGTGCTCGTAAAACTTCAATTATTTCTGTTTCAACAGTAGGGTGAAATTCACTTATCCATCTATCCAATTCTTCCTTTTTGATCATATTTTCAAATCATTTTTGCTAAATTTATCTTCTATGATTTTTTGTTTAAAATCATCTTGAATTTTGATATGTCCAAATATTGAATAAACAGTATGTAATAGTCAACAATTAACTTTAGAATTACTTTATTTTCACTTTGTTTCATTATTTTTTGATGGGAGGTGAACGAAATAGCAAAATTAGCAGATTATCAAATGATTAGTAATTCAGCATCACTAGCAAAAATTGATGGTCAATCATTTACAATTACTCAAATTGAAGATTCACATTATGCACAAGGTGATGAAATCACTAAAGGTGTAAAATTGACTATGAAAGAATTTTTTTCAATTGATGGTAATCAAATGAACAAATTTCATACAACTCGTGTTGCCATTGTGAAGAAATTTTCTAATCAAAAACTTCGAGATGATATCAATTCAGGCAAAGAAACTCTCTATGTGAAGTGTATTATGGAAAAATCTTCATCTGGAAAGAATTTCTTTAATTTAGTTGATGCATAGTGAATATTTTCATGAGAACAATTTTTTGTTCTTTATTTTATTTTTATTTCGATAAACTATCAGGTGGTATTTTATTATATTTTTTAAATTTTCTTCAACGGATAACTCTTGGTTTATTGAAATACTAAGAAAATCAAAATAATCTTTATCGTGTAATTTTATTTCTATTTTTCTCAATTTAATATTTGAATTTGTATTCTGCTATCTTCATCTGCAATCATTTTAGCATGATTTTCACATACTCTCATAATCTCCTTGGCAAAAGGTTTTTTGGATTTATTATAATGGGAATATAGTATTTTGAAATAAGATTCAGTGCTGCATCCTAAAATATTACAAATCATAAGATTAGAAACTAGTCCATATTGAGCCTAAAAGAGGAGGTTATTCTATCATAAATCTAAAAAGAGTGCCAAGGGCATGATTTGAACAAGCGACAGCCCGGTCTTCAGCCGAGTGCTCTTCCAGGCTGAGCTACCTTGGCACTAAAAAAAATACTTTAGATGAGGCATTAAAGTTTGTCTTTTCAGGGTTTCCAAATAGTATCTTGGATATCTTTTCTTTTATTGATTAAACGACCCATCACAAACATTAGATCTGATAATCTATTGAGATATTTGATACAATTAGAATTAATTTCTTCTTTGTCACTTAATTTTACTACCATCGTTTCTGCTCTTCTAATAATGGTTCTTACTAGATGAATTTGTGAAGCAGCTAAATTTCCGCCAGGCAAAATAAAATTTGCAATAGGTGCCAATTCTAATTCAAATTTATCAATAATTTTTTCGATGTTTTCAACCATTTCTAAGGATATTCTATTTTTCAAATCATTGAGATTGTGGTTGGATAAATCGGAACCTAACAAAAATAATTCATTTTGAATTTGACTTAAAATCTCATTAATATCATCATCTAAATCATTAGTTAAAACTACACCAATTGCAGCATTTACCTCATCTACAGTTCCATAGGCTATAATTCTTGGATGAGATTTTGCAATTCTGAAATCCCCTTGTAATCCAGTGTTTCCATCATCACCAGTTTTTGTATATATTTTCATAATTTTATTATTTTTTCTTACCTATTATACAATTCGAAAAATCCATATGAAAACTCATTAGGAGAAAATAAAACACATAATTATGATAAATTTAGATTTTTTCAAAAATACCTCAAATCTAAAAAATATACCTAGAAAGGGGTGGATGGACAAATTATCTATACAAAACCCTGAATCTGTCGCCGATCACAGTTATTCAATGGCAATGATGGGCATGGTAATATCAGATTTAGAAAATTACGATACAGAAAAAATTCTAAAAATGATATTACTTCATGATTTAGCAGAATCAAAAATTGGAGACATAACCCCGGAACAAATGTCTAATGAAAATAAAAATGAACTTGAAAATAATGCTTTTAATGAAATAATTGATAAATTACCAGAAATGATAAAAACCCAGTTTGGTGAAATTTGGAAAGAATACCAAGATAATTCTTCTAAGGAATCTCAAATTGTTCATCAAATAGATAAATTAGAAATGGCATTACAAGCAAAAATTTACCAAAAGAACACTAAAACTATTAAAAATATTGAACCCTTTATAGAATCTGCAAAAACAAGTATTACAGATAAAAAATTAAAAGAATTATTTACAAAGATAATTGAAGAAGATTAGAAAATGTCTGAAATTGAAAAAGATGAACTAATTGATGCTCAAAAACAAGTAATTGGGATTTTATTTGAAGTAATCAAACGATTGCAAACTAATAATGATTTAGATGAAGAATATTTTCAAATGATTTCTAATGAAAATAAAAATGAAAAAAGAATTGAAGAAATATTAAGTGAGCGAAAAGAAAATTCTAAAATTGTTGGAAGATTATTAGGGCAGTTAGAAATTTAATTAGATTCAGAAAAACCAATGGTTTTCATGCCAAAACAAGGTTTGTTTCCTTTACTCCAGCATTTACAAGAACAAGAGACAGCTTTTCCAGTTTTTGAATCTTTTACAACTTTATGAAAAAAATCCTCTCGAATTTTTGATTTAATTGATATAATTTCATATCTGTCTGATTTTTGATCAAAACTAGCCATAATTAGTGCCCACAACTACAATCATCATCAGAAACCATTCTTAGATGAGCAGTTTGCTGATGTTTATCTTGAATGTAACTTGAAAGATTAGTGATTCGTACTCTGGGTTCTTTTATTTTCCAACTGCCTTCATTTTCAAACCAAAATTCGATTTCGTCAACATTATACCTTTCTCCGTTTTTAACTAATTCTTTGAAAATTTTCTTAATTTCTACAACTTCATTTTCAGTCAGTTTTGACTTATCTTGCACAAAAGTAGTAATTTCATTAAGTTTAATGATAACAGGATTTGTTAATGGCATCATCGATATGAAGCAGGGTTTCTATAACTGTCTTTTGTGATGTTTTTATAACAATCACATATTCTGATGGATATGCAATATTTTCAAGCTCTAAAATTAGGACAAAAGAGAGTAGCCGAAGCTCGAGAATATCTCAATACTTTAACTGATGGTAAAGCAATGCCGGCATTAGCGTTAATTGACTCCAAATCGAATGTGTGGAAACCAGTAGGTGAAGAAAATTTATATGCATTTGTGGATGAATCCGCAGGATTTGTTTTAACCGATAATAGTGGATATATTCTTGCATTGGTAGATAATTCTGGTTCTTCAAAAACCATAGTTCAGGGAGTAACTCAATTACAAAAAGAAAATCTCGAAAAGGCATTTGAGAAAGACAATATTCAAAAATTTGAAGGAAAAGTCATTTTACCAGTCTAAATTTTACTATTTAGACATGGATTTTAGAGCTTGAAGTCAATTCTAATAAAATTATACAGAGAAAACCTTTAGTTATCATAATCAATAGTATCAAAATGAGTAAATTTTCCCAAGAAATCGAAGTTAGTGGTCATTTAATAGATTCGTCAATTCTTACTAAAATTTTTGATAAAATCATGGATTTGAAGGGAGAGTTTAATGTTGAAGAAATTGATATTGGAACAAAGAAAAAAGACCACTCTTATGCAAGATTGACAATATCGGGAAAAAACCAAGTACATTTGGATGAGATTCTAAAAACAGTATACCGTGAAGGGGCAGTATCTAAAATTCAAAAAGAAATTCAACTAAAAAAATCTCCAAAAGATTATGTCATGCCAGACAACTTTTACAGTACAACAAATAATCATACTCAAATTTATCTCAAAGGAAAATGGGTTACAGTTGAAAATATGATGATGGACAAATGTATTGTTGTTGAAGGAAACAAGGCATTTTGTGTTCCTGTAAGAGATGTAAAAAAGGGTGATCAAATCATTGTTGGGGAATCTGGAGTCAAAATCAGTCCTCCTGAACGTCCAAGAGAAGGAGTTAATGTCTTTGAATTTATGGGAAGTGCTAGTTCTAGTGAAAGGCCAACTCAACATATTGCAAAACAAGTAGCTGATGATATTTACAATACAAAAAAGAAAGGTGGAAAGATAGTGATTGTTGGAGGCCCTGCAATTGTACACACAGGGGCTGATGATTCAGTTTCAGAATTAATCAGATCAGGTTACATTGATGGAGTTTTGGCAGGAAATGCATTAGCAGTTCACGATATAGAATATGCAACACTTGGAACTTCATTGGGAATGAATGTCAAAGATGCCACGTTGGCATACCATGGTCACAGAAATCACATGGATACCATCAATGCTGTTTTCAAGGCAGGTTCAATTGCAAATATGGTCAAGACTAAAAAATTAACTAAAGGAATAATGTATGAATGTGTAAAAAATAATATTCCATTTGTTTTAGCAGGTTCAATTCGAGATGATGGACCATTACCTGATGTAATTACTGATGTGGCTGAAGCTCAAAGACAATACAAAAAAGTCCTCAAAGGTGTAGATATGGTAATTATGATTTCTACAATGTTGCACTCTATTGCAACTGGAAATATGTTACCAGCTAGTGTAAAGGTAATTGTTGTGGATATCAGTCAGCCAACAGTTACCAAATTAATGGATAGAGGTACATGGCAAGCACTCGGAATTGTCTCTGATGTAGGTGCATTTTTACCAATGGTTGCTCAACAAATCAAAAAAAGATCTAAATGATTTTTCTAATTATTTTACGCACAGAATTCATATTTTTATAAATGATAACTAGGACGCTTGAGAGTTTCACTTCCTTTCAAAGTCAATTCCTTTTTTTCAACAAAAGCTAACTGCTTTTGAGAATTGATAGAATCAATTTTCTTCTGAAAATTTGAGATAATCTTTTCATCGTCTGAATATGAAATCATCGTAATAATATAGCAACTAAAAGATATAAGATTTTAATTTTCATTAATAGGGGTCATTTCATTCAAAATACCTGGATTTCCAATGATGAAATGTTTAGTTTTTTCATAAATTCAAAAATATTTGATTCTTGTTTTTGTTGTTCAGTTGGAATAAATTTAAAATCTGACATAATTCAATGTTAAAATAAAAAAGAGCATAAAAAAATTATTGATTTATGAAATATTTATCCCTAAACGTCTAGCACATGCAATAGCAGATTTTATGTGATCTTCAGTCAAGCCATTTTTTTCTAACTCGTCATTCCAATCGGTTCCATCTTTTACTGTATTTTCAAGGTAATATTCTTGTAAAATACTCCCGATTTGATCATCTAATCTTTGTTTGGTCGACTCATTCATTCCGATTTGTAAAATAGCTGCATCTGATGTTGCTAAAATTTTAATGAATTCAATATCTTCTAATGATAGTTTTCTCATATTTTTTTAGAAAAAAATCTCAAATTAAGGGTTTAAGATTATTGATTACGAACAGTTAGTTGATTTCCTATGGAATGATTGATCCCAATTACTGCCCCTGGATTTATAGTGATTACCATCAATGTTTCACATGTCAAGCATAAGACCGATGGAACATAATCTGCATCGAGTTGTGAAGGGCCAGTTGTCACTAAAACTGCATCTTCTTTTAGTGATGAACTTCCACAATCAATACATGTAGATTTCTTTAGAGGGATATGCTTGATTTTATTTACGTAAAAATGAACCATGTCAATATACTATGAATTTATGATTCTTAAGTTAATTGTTTTTTTAATAAATTCAAAGTTAATGTAGGATCTGCTTTTCCTTTTGTAGCTTGCATTACTTTCCCAACTAAAAAGTTGATAGTTTGTGGATTTGATTTTGCTTGCTCTACTGCTTGTGGCTCATCCGAAATTATTTTATCGATTATTTCAAGTAATTGTGTTTCATTTGAAACATTTCCTAAATCTAATTCAGAAATTATTTGCAAAACACTTTTTCCAGTTTTTAAAATTTCATGTAAAGCATTTTTTGATGAGTTTCTTGAAACTTTTCCATTTTGAATGGCATCTGCTAAATCTCTCAAATGTGTTGCTGTAAGTTTAGAAGACTCACGTTTTTCTCTAGTATCTTCTAATCCCATTAATTCAGTTGTAATAATATTTGCAACCTCTTTTGCATTTGTCTCTGAATGTGAATCTTCAAATAAATCAGAATAAAATTTATCAGAAGATAATACTTCTGCAACCTGCTGCGGAATGTGATATTTTGTAACATATCGTTCTTTTTTAGAACTGATACTCTCAGGCATTTTTGCATTTAATTCCTTTTGAATTTCAGGATTGATTTTTACCCATGGAATATCTCCTTCAAGAAAATAGCGATAATCTAAATCCTCTTCTTTAGAGCGCGATGATACTGTAATTTTTCGTCTATCATCCCAATGACGTGTTTCTTGTACAATTGGAATGTCTCTATCATGCAGGCTTTCTTGTCTAGTAATTTCAAAATGCGCAGCTTTTTCTAAATCATGAAATGAACCTATATTTTTAATTTCAACTTTATTTCCTCCACGAGTTGAGACATTAGCATCTGCTCTCATTGCCCCCTCTAAACTTGGGTCTGCAACACCTAGATTTTTTAGTAAATCTGATAAAATATTGAGAAAATCACGCACTTCCTTTGGAGTTTCAAAATCCGGCTCAGTTACAATTTCTACTAGTGGTGTACCTGCTCGATTGTAATCTACTAATGTAATTTGATTTTTTGAAGAACTGCCTTCATAGATTAATCTTCCAGGATCTTCTTCTAATTGAATTCTGGTGATTCGAATTTTTTTATCACCAACAGTAATTGTTCCAGAACCTCCTACACTAGTGTCGCCATAAATATTCAATTGTGTAATTTGAAAATTTTTAGGTAAATCTGGATAAAAATAATTTTTTCTAAAAAATGCAATTTTTTCTGGAGTAGAACAATTCAATGCCATAGAAATCATTGTTGCTTTTTTTACTGCTTCTTGATTTAATCTAGGCAAACTGCCTGGCATTCCAGCACATACAGGACATATGTTTTGATTTGGTTCAAATTCACGATAGTTTGCTTTACATGAACAAAATAATTTACTTTCTAAATTTGTTAATTGACAGTGAATTTCTAAACCAATTTTTGTCATAATGGTACCTCCGGTAAGGTCACAGTTTTTTCTAATGCATGTGCTGCTTGTAATAACATTTTGTCATTCATTGAATTTGCCATTAGTTGAATTCCAATTGGCAAACCATTAACAATTTTAAATGGAATGGAAATTGCGGGCTTTCCAGTTAGATTTGCTGCAACTGTATTGATGTCTACTAAAAATAGAGATACAGGGTCATCTATTTTTTCTCCAATTTTAAATGGTAATATCGGCACTGTGGGTGCAACCAACAAATCAAATTTCTTAAATGCTTCATTGATTTCTTTAGTTAATTTACTTTTTACTTTCATAGCTTTGAGGAAATATTTTCCAGCATGACCTGCAGATGGAACAAATCCTCCAATGATCATTCTACGTGTAACTTCAGGCCCAAAGTTTTTTCTGGCTTTTGAAATGTAAGAATTAAACTCATAACCTTCAACAGGCATTTCATACCCGTATCTCAAATTATCATATCTGGCTAAATTACTTCCAGCCTCAGTAGCAGTAATGGTATAGTATGCGGCAACAGAATATTTCACCATTTCCAATGAAACTTCTTCACAAATTGCGCCTAGCCCTTCAAGCTTTGAAATAGCCTCTTTTGTTGCAGTCATTACCTCGGGGTCAATCCCGTCTCCAATCATTTCAGTAACTATTCCAATTTTTTTGCCCTCAATTCCAGAATCAATGTTTTCCAGATAATCCTCATTGTTGTTGTTTACTGTAGTGTTGTCATTAGGATCAACTCCTGCAATGAGATTTAACATGAATGCCGTATCCTTGACAGTTCTAGTTAGTGGTCCTATCTGTTCAATACTATTTGCATATGAAATTAATCCAAATCTACTGATTAACCCATAAGTTGGTTTGTACCCTACAGTTGAGCAAAAACTAGCAGGATTTCTAACAGAACCCCCAGTATCAGAACCCAATGATGCAATGCATTCATAGGAACTAACAGAGACTGCACTTCCACCAGATGAACCTCCTGGAACGTGTTCAATATTCCACGGGTTTTTACTTGGACCAAATGCACTAAACTCAGTAGTTAGACCCATAGCAAATTCATCCATATTTACCTTGCCAATAAAAATTGCATCTTGTTTTTTTAATTTTGAAATTACTGTTGCATCGTATGGTGCAATAAAGTTTTCAAGCATTTTTGATGCACATGTGGTTTTGGAATCTTTGATACACATGTTATCTTTGATGGAAATTGGCATTCCAAAACAATCTCCAACGTCTTCACCAGATTTAATTTTTTTATCAATATTACGTGCTTGCTCAATTGCACTATCATTTACAGATAAAAATGCATGAAGTTTATCATCAACAGAATTTATTCTTTCAAGAGTTGTACTGACAAATTCTTCTACAGAAATATTTCCATTTTTAGCTTCTTCAATAAATTCAAGAGCAGAGATTTTTAGATTCATGGTTACATCTTTGGTGCTCTAACGAAGGTTCCTTTGTAATGATTCATTTTCTCAATTAATTTGTCCCCAAATGGAATGTATTCATCATTTCGTAATTGTTCAATTGGAATTTCTGGCATCGATATTTCTTCAGATTCAACACCTGCAGAGTCTAAAATATCAAAATAATTAATCATTGTTTGAACTTTTTCAAGATATTCACCATGATCATCAACATCTATTTTCATTAGTTTTGAAACATGTTCAATTTCTTCAACGGTAACCATTTCTATTCTCCTATGAGGTTAATCTATCAATCTTACTATAAAATGGTAGGCACAAAATACTTTGATCTTGTTGTTTGGCCACGTGGTAGAGCGATAATCCCAAAAGATGCGTTAGTTTGAATTATCGCAGCCCAGCATCACCCATGGCAATACTGTGTTTTGTTAAATTTTCATAAAATAAAAAAACAATGGAAAAATTGATCTTAACAGTAATTTTGATTATGCAAAATTTATGTCTAGATTACCATGAATTCCAGTTTGGCTCAAATCACCTTTCTTTACATGCTCTTTTGTAATCTTGACTTTTTTGCATCTCTAATTTTTATTAAAATAAAAAATAAAGAATTATGAAGTCTTGGGCCACATAGAATTCCAAGTTTCAGCAAATTTTTTCATCATTTCACCATAAGCATTCATTTGTTCCAGACCTGAAGAACTAAGTGTTTTTTGCCAATTATCTGTAAATTGCTTAAAGGCAGAACCGTTTGTATCGTTCATGTATTTTTGCCAATTTTCAGTAAAATCTTTGAATGATGTTATTCCTGCATTACTCATAGATTTTTGCCAATTTTCAGTAAAATCTTTGAATGTCTCTGTACTTGATTCTGAACTTGCTTTTTCCCAAACTTGATTGAACTTTGTTTGCATATCATTGCTTGCGTTTTGAAATTGTTCAAACATTGACTTCCAATTTTCAAGAGATTTTGAATATTCTCCCCACAATGAATCCCATTCATTATTTTTTGAGTTAGTTGACATTAACTTGAAAAGATGATCATCGTTGTTAAGTAGTTCTATGAACTATAATTCAAATAGATTATTAAAAAACGGTTGAATTTAGATATAAGAAAAATTATGTTATTAAAATCAAAATGTTTTGATTGGTGTTTTTTTAATACATTCAATGAGTTCCAATATTTTAAATGGAATTTCAGCAAAATTTGTATCTTTTTCACGAGATACTAATAAAACATCATCATCACTTAATGGGAAACTCATTACAATTACTTTATCTCTGTAAGATAATGAAAAGTGTACAATTCCAAATTCATTATCAAACTCATGTCTCATTCTTACTCTTAATGCAAGTTCCATGAACATCATCTCATCTTGTTTTTTTGCCTCAAGTGAGAGCAACCCTTCTTTCATTCCACCTGCAGCTAAATGACCTCTTGAATTGATAAATCGTGCAGAACGCATCTTAGAATCTAGTTTTAAAATTTCCTGACAGATACTTTCAAGTTCTTCTACATTATCCATCCATATTATAGGCAAATAGAACTATTTATTGCGATCTAAATCGATTGTTAAGAGTGAATTCAAACTCATCTAAAAACACTGATAATCCGGATACTAAAATGACAGAATATTACAAACATTTGTCATTATTTTGGACAGATATCATACATTTGATGTCAAGTAAGCCTCAGGCATTAACTTCAATTGGTCCCATGAGAGCATTTGCTGCAAATTCAAAAAAAATAGCCATTGAATTAATTGAGATTAATGAAAATTTAATGGGGTTCAATCAATACATGACTGAATACTATAAACAACTATCAGATACATGGGGAATTGCACAAAAGAAAGTAAATCTGAAAGCACCAGAAATTCCTCAAGACGCTGAACAAATTGAATCAGTCAAAAGGATATGGATAGACATTTTTGATAATGATTTCACAGAATTATTTGATTCCAAAAAATTTGGAGAAAATTATGGAAATTTGGTATCCAAAGAATTGGAATTAACAAAACATTGGAATAACATCACAAATGTAATTTTACAATCAGTAAATCTTCCTAGCAAAGAAGAAGTTGATGAAGTATACAAAGAAATTCATTCATTAAAAAAACGAATATCAAAATTAGAATTAAAATTAAAAAAGGAGAAAAGAAAAAATGCAAAATGAATCCATAATAGATCCTAAAATCATAGAGGAAATTTTAAAATTTAGTAAAAATGTTATAGATGCTCCAAAATTTGTATCAGCACCAGATGAAATAAATTTAGAAGTTACTCCACACGAAGTTGTTCAAAATATAGATAAAACTAGATTATTGCACTACAAGCCAATAATTGAGACTAAACACAAAACACCTTTGTTAATATCATATGCGCTAATCAATAGATTTCATATTTTAGATATTCATCCAGAAAAAAGTTGGGTAAGGAATCTACTAGAGCAAGGGTTTGAAGTTTACATGTTGGATTGGGGAACACCAACTAGTATGGATAAATATTTAGATTTTGAGGATTATGTAAATGGATATTTAGATTCATCTGTAGAATATGTTAAAAATCAAACATCAACAGAAAAAATATCCTTACAAGGGTATTGTACAGGTGCTACAATTGCTACAGCATATACCGCATTACATCCAGAAAGTGTAAAAAATTACATTGCAACCGCACCTGTAATTGATGGATGGAAAGACACCACAGTAATTAGTAATTTAGCAAAGCACATGAATGCAGACAAAATGGTGGAGATAATTGGAAACATGCCACCAGAATTCATGTATTATTGTTTTTCAGTTTTGAAGCCTTTTGAGCAAGGAATTGAAAAATATATTAAATTTTTTAAAAATATTGATGATAAAAAATATGTGGATAATTTTTTGAGGGTTGAAAAATGGTTAGGAGACACACCACCTATCCCAGGAGAATTATTCAAACAATGGATCAAGGATATCTATCAAGAAAATCTATTAATTCAAAATAAAATGTATGTGGGAGACGAAATCATAAATTTAAAGAAAATAGATATGCCAATGTTTACCCAAATAGCGGTTGGAGATCACCTGGTCTCTCCAGAATGCAGTATGCCATTACATTATGCTGTAGGTAGCGAGGATAAAACTCTGAAAATATATCCAACTGGACATGTGGGAATGATTGCTAGTTCATTATCTCAAAAGAAAGTATTGCCCGAAATGGGTACATGGCTATCTGAAAGATCATAAAAATAAACCAAAAATTTAAACATCTATTTAAAATTGCTCAAAAAATTTTGTAATAAATTACTAATGCGTATAAATAAAATAAAAAAAATCACCCTAGTTATTTGTAGGAGTGAATGTTGTTATCCATGATTGGACAATATTTTTATTCAAATCAGTGAATGCCTCAACGTTATCATTAAAGGATTTCATATTTTGAGTTGTTGCGTCAATTACAGTTTTTGCAATTTGATTTTGAATTGTACTTGCTTGAATAATTTGTTTGTTGGAATCAACAATTGCAGTTTTTGCAGCACTAGGAATATCTGTAGACAATCCTGATTTTTGAGCAAATTCTTGTTGCATTGTGATTGCAGCATCAAATGATTTTTGAGCAGATTTCACACATTCTTCTTGAAAATGTGTTGTTGCTTGAAAATATTGTGGAGTATTTTTTGCGATACTATCAAAATATTTTTGTACATTTTGTTTGTAGATTGCAAATACGTTGTTTGGCTGATTTGTATTTTGAGCTGTTTTTGTTTGTGTACTCATATTTCCAATC
>Ga0207992_1000019_pt1 | contig 100237 bp, 85 predicted proteins | sample ETN02SmetaG_FD_185788 | JGI IMG/M metagenome (GOLD analysis project Ga0207992, IMG submission 185788) | Marine microbial and viral communities from oxygen minimum zone, Eastern Pacific Ocean - ETNP2014F10-02SV255 (SPAdes) (version 2) | ecosystem: Environmental > Aquatic > Marine > Oceanic ...
CCTACCGTTCTTCTAGAGGCTATGCATTCTTCTGCCCCCGTAATAATGTCCGACGTTAATGAATTAGGCTCAATGGTTGATAGATACGATTGTGGCCTGCAAGTTCCGAGTGGGAACATTGGGGCTCTGTCTACTGCAATGTCAGAGATTGCAAACAAAGGCAGCGAAGAGCTTTCACTATGGGGATCAAATGGTTATTCTGCTTCTACTGATTTCCTTTGGTCGAATGTCACAGATAGGATTCTAGAGGTGTACAACAGGGTGGTTCCGTAGTGTGAAATTTGAAAGTAATAGGCTGAGATTGGTGGTTGCCAAGGGTACCTTCGGATCGATGGGCGGCGCTGAGAGGGACATGATTAGGGTTCTTCCTGCTCTGAATGAGATTTTTGAGGTGAAAATGGCCACTATTCAACCTTCCATCGAACTAGAAGAGGTTTGTGCAAGAAATAAGATACCACTCATCCTACCAAAGAAAAATTGGGAAATGGGGTCTGGCTCAATATCCACGATTCTGGACAGTGATAGGAGTACAGCCTCGGCCGCCTGGGCGACCTGCGAAGGATTGCAGGAGGCTCTTGCTGGAGCAGACGCGCTTCACTTGGCGAGTGGAGATGGTAGCCTTCCACTAATTGATCACCTTACAGATGAACTAAGAGTCCACCTATTAATGCATGAACCACATAGAGGACTTTACGAGGACACCTTGCACAGAACCGTTGATGGTTCACCAAAAAGGAACCCGAGGCTTAGCAGACTTCTACTATCGAGAGCCAGAAGAAGAGACCGGGGTTTGATTGGGAAATTGACATCACGTGAGAATTCGAAAATTAGTGGGAACTCAAGCTTCTCTGCGAAGAGAACTAAGGAGGTTTATGGGGTGAATGCTGGGGTATTATGGCCTTGTGTCGACACATCGGAATTTCCACAGGACAGTTCAGATGATGTAGAAAATCCATTCGACGGAAATGGTGAGTACGTTGTATGCATTGGGAGGGCAACCTGGGCAAAGGGAACATGGGAGGCAATCTCAATGCTAAGTGGAACTGGGCTGTCACTGGCACATGTTGGTGGGGGGGAAGAAGTTGCAATTGAGAGAATTAAGAGTCATGCCCATGACTGTGGAGTTGAGCTCTGGGTAGCGCCCAGATTGGATTCCCCTGAGCTAGTGAGTCTGATGAGGAGTTCTACAGCAATTATTAGCATGGCCCATCGTGAGTCTTTCGGACTCACTCCAATAGAAGCATTCTCTGTGGGAACTCCGGCTATTTTCGTTGATGAGGGGGGATTCAAGGACACAATAGTAGACGGGGAAAATGGGAGATTGGTTTCCCGTGATGATATTGCAGCTTGGCATGGTGCACTTAAAGAGGCGAAAGATGAGTCTATACGAAATAAGTGGATCATGGCTGGAAGATCTAGGCTAAAAGAGCTGGATCTTTCCCCCAAGGCTCATGCTCGAAGACTATTCTCCATATTGAGTTAGTTGTTCCGTTGGATATATGGGCGTAATCACTCTCGATGGGTCATGCGAGCGATCGAATCTGTTGCAGTAATCGGTGCTGGTAACATGGGATCTGGTATTGCTCAGAAGAGTTCCCAAGAGGGTTTTAATGTTCAGATGGTGGACAGGGAGCAAAAGTGGGTCAATAGAGGAATTGGGATCATTAACGGTTTCCTGGATGAAGCCATGGAACGTAGAATATTCCGGCAGGCCGATGTGGATGAAATTAATTCCCGTATTTCAGGGATAGTGGGTAATGAGAATGTTTCTCCTGAAACAGATTTGGTGATTGAAGCGGTTTTTGAGGACTTCGATGTCAAGCAAGAAGTGTTCTCAGTCCTCGATAAGGTATGTCATGAACATACGATTTTAGCTACAAACACATCTTCGCTCTCGGTTGACCAACTAGCCAATGCGACAGGGAGGCCGGACAGATTCGTGGGACTACACTGGTTCTACCACCCGGCAAAAAATCGCCTTGTCGAAATAATCCCCGCATCCTCCACCTCCCGTGAAACCATACTTACAGTGGAGCAGTATTGTAAGGCCATGGGAAAGGTTGTGATCGTCTGTAAAGACCGGCCTGGCTTTGTGGTAAATCGATTCTTCGTGCCTTGGTTAAACGAAGCCTGTCTTCTTCTAGATGAAGGCGTGGCTACAGCAGCGCAGATTGATACAATAGCTTGCGAAGTATTCCAAATAGGTCTTGGTCCTTTTGCCCTGATGAATCTCACTGGACCGACAATTGCCCTCCATTCGACTGATTATCTAGCGGAGCAGCTAGATGTCCCACGCTTTCGGGGAGCTCCGAATCTTAGAGCATTGGTGGAAAATGGAGAGATGTGGGAAATCGATGAAGAGGTGGAGTGTGAAGAAGAGCAGTCAATCATAGTAAGAGACAGGCTCCTAGGATTAGTATTGTCAATAGCTTCTCAGATTGTGGATGAGGGCATCTGCAGCATTGAGGATGTCGACAGGGGGGCAAAGGTCGGTCTTAGATGGTCCACTGGGCCATTTGAGATAGCCAATAGAATAGGGGTTGATGAAGCAATAAGAGTTGCAAAGAAATTCTCAATGGAAACTGGACTGAATGTACCTGAATGGTTCTCAAGCAGAGAAAGCCAATTTGAATTCTCATATGTTGATGTGATAGTTCAAGGAAAGATTGCGACATTAAGACTCAATAGACCGGAGGCCATGAATGCACTTAACGTGACACTGATGGGGCAATTGGAGGGGGCCATTGAAGAAATTAACCAGATGAAGGAGGTAGACATGATTGTGTTAGAAGGTGCTGGTAAGGCCTTCGTTGCTGGTGCAGATGTGAAGTTCTTCGTCGATAAAATTAGAGAAGGACGGATACAGGAGATCTATGACTTCACCGCACAAGGCCACAAAGTGCTAAGCTCGATTGAAAATAGTCCAAAGATAACTGTTGCATTGACTACTGGAATGACCCTTGGTGGTGGTCTTGAGCTAGCCCTATCTTGTGATTATAGAATTGGAACTGTAAAGACCCTTTTACGTTTCCCTGAAACCAGCATTGGCATCTATCCAGGACTAGGGGGGACTCAGAGGGCAGTGCGGATTTGTGGTATTGAGGGGGCTAGATATGCTATATTAGGTGGCAACTTTATTGACCATAAGACTGCTAAAGCCTTTGGATTACTGACACATCTTGTGGATTCATCTGAAATCCAAAACACATTGACAGAGTTGAACGCAGTAGGAAAACCCGACAATAAATTCAACTGGGCCCCCGTTGACAATACAAATGAAGTTGTTTCATTTGCATCTTCATTCTATGAAGACTCGTGTATTGAGTCGATTCTTTCAGGAGAACCCCCAAAAGGTTTTGATACGGGCAGCAAGGAGGTCGCAAGGCAGCTCAAATTGATTTCAAGGACATCCAGAACTGCTTTATTCAAGGCCAATGACCTGCTGAACACGGCAGTTAGTACAGGTGAAGATCTGCATAAAGGCCTACAGAAAGAGCTTGACTGCCTGGAATCGACTTTCAAAACAAGCGATGCCCTAGAGGGCCTTTCGGCTTTGATTGAAGGTAGGCAGCCCGATTTTGGCGTATGACCTCTAATGGAATGCCAGGGACACAACACCGCAGGTTACGCACGAGGCGCTTCTCAGTTGCGGCGTGATATACTCCTGGTACACCAGACAGGGGGATCCGCATGACGGGCAGGCTGCTATTGACTGCAGACCTGTCATTACGATTCTATCACCTTCTTGGATACTGTGACCATGAGGGTGCTCGGCAGTCCGCCATAGCACTAATTATCGAATTCAGCCAGTTCATCAGAGATTACCCTCTTCTGATTGATTCGTTCTCTCATCTTTCCAATTCGCCATTAATTCATCAGTCCATTCTTCTAGCCATCTGTCCATTATTAGTTTCCTCTTTAAACCTAGTGTGGTTTTAACACTAGGAGGGTGGCACAGTATATTAAGCTGTAAGTGAGGCAGATTAAACCATGGTGCAATTTATACACTAGATACCCTTCTGACTATCTGGTATTCATGGGAAATAGGCCGATGGAAGTTTCTGAAGAGGATTTCAGAAAAGTCGAAGATTCAATAAATAATGTGAAAGAATGTGGTTCGAACATAAGAGGTATTTTCGAGTCATATTACAAAGATGATATTGACATTGACTGGGAAGTTGAGGCTGCTGTAGGGGCATTTTCAGTATTTAGTTCAAAGTGGACAATAGAAATTTTAGCAACCTTGTATGTTGCTGGAGAAAGGCGCTTCAATGAGATGCGTAGCCTCTTGATGGGAATTAGTAGCAGAACTCTCTCGGACAAGCTCACGACCTGTGCTGAATCTGGACTGGTTGAAAGGATCGTCGAAGAGGGACCGCCAATCAGGGTAACGTACAAACTTACGGAACATGGAAGGGAAGCTGGAAGGTTGCTCGGCCCTCTTGTGGCATATATGAAAATAAAACAGGGCAGGGTTGTAAGGTATAGCATCTGACTTACTGTCTATGACTCAATAATGAGCATCATTAAAGTCTAGAACATAGAGTCTGGGCTATGGCGTTGATAGAGCAGTGGCGTACACGTCATCCTTGGTTGTCCGAGATCATGGCAGCTTTAGTTGCTGGATCGACTGGTTTTGCTTCGGTATTGCCTTGGTTCTCCCCCCCACTTACTAGGGGCGCAATTTGCTCGTCGAATAATGACCATTGGGAACACCCACTGAGGTCAAAGATAGTGAGGACGCTGGAACGTTTTCCAGGAATTCACTTCAGAGAACTGCAACGGCAGCTGGACACAGCAAACGGGACTCTTCGGCACCACCTAGATGTTCTAGTGAGAGAGTGTACAGTTACTCTTGTTCCGGTCAATGGGAGGATTTGCTACTATGCCGGTGCTCCTGCTCAGGTTGAGATTCTAGAGGGCACTGGGGTTACTGATGAAGCGACTGCAGCCGCAATGCTTCCTGTGGGGCTTTCCGAAGTTCAGAGGGACATCGTAAGTAGACTGCACGGCTCCCCCAACCCTTCATCACAGGCCCAACTGGCTAGAGAAATTGGCAGGTCAAGGGCTACGGTCAATTCGGCAGTGGGCGTTCTTAGGGGGAGGGGCATAATTCGCTTTGGAAGGCTAAGGCTTGCCCCCCATCTTGAAGGCCTAAATCTGTCAAGGATAGCATATCCGTGGTTAGAGATTCGCCAATAATCCCGCAATTTGGTTCTTGGACATAGCCAATCCTCTTGAGGCATTGAACACGCGCAGCGCCAGTGTTCAGGATTGGAATAGTGGAAACCCCCATGCCAGCGGGCAGTAGAGATCCTGATGTTCTGCTCACTTGGATTCTGGACACAATGACCCTAGTAAGGAGAAAGGTCGATGACTGGGGGGACGGAGATGGGAGTGGTGCACTGGGCAGAATCTTTCGGGAAGCCCTATTGACGAACCCATTGAAGGGCTGGGATACTAGGGATATTGGGGAGGTTTGTGGACTTTCCCATACTGGAACCCATCACCAGATGATCAAGCTCAAGGAAAACGGCCTAGTAGCCACTGAGGTTGATGGGAAATGGCACGTTCACGTCCTCAGAGGAGGATCGATGAAAACGGCGATAAGTTTAGTCAGTGTTCAAGCCAAGACCATTCTTGAAATGAGATTGTCAGAGTTATCGGAAATTGTTTTGGAATCCGAATCAAGGATGTCTAATCCTAAAGAGGGTGACTTTGATTTCTCCATTACTATTTCAGAACCACGTGCACGTCGTGAAGGGGATGACTCCATTGATGCATTGGTTGAGGATCTCGGACTAAAGGGAGAACGTGCAAAGGATGGTGACAGGCTGGCTAGGAAATTGATTTGTGAATTGGGTTCAAGCCATTATCCGATTACCATTCTATCTCTCGCAGAAAGATTCGCAGAAAGTAGATCCAGAATTCAGAGGTCGATTGAGAGGATGAGGGGTGCAGGACTAGTGGAAAGAGTTCCAATGATTGAGCGGATCTCACAGGATATTTTTGCAGGGCTTGCGAGGCAATATGATGGTCGTGGAGAGGACTGGTTGATGACTCGAGGGGGCCTAGGTAGATTGGAGAAATCCTTGTCTAATCGCCTACTAAAGGAAGTAGTTAGTGGTTCACTTAGCATCGAGAAGGTCCAAGAGATATTGGACCCTGTTCCACTTGAAGAAAGAAGAGTGCTCCTCAACACTCTAGGTGGGAGAATGCCTTTTGGATATAGGATGGCCGGAAAAGACGGAAGCGAAGTCGCAGAGAGGGTAATGAGGAGGGTGGACAGGGTGCTGAGTAGACTTGAGACTGTTGCTAGTCGACTTGACGAATGCTTGGAATCGCAGAGCTAGGCTGAGATTTGTCATTTACTCCCCTGAGGAAGTCTGAGACAAGCTTCCCTAACTCTTGCTGGTTTGTTTCACTATGCAAATTAACGCGCATTGCGGAAGCCCCGGGCAGGCCTTTTGTGAATGAAACGGCATGGCGCTTGAGATTCTTATTGTACTTATCAGTGTACAACTCTTCACTAAGCTCTAGGTACCTATTCCAGCACCAATAACGTGCCAAATCAGTCTCTCCTTTGCCCCATGGTGGATCCTCATGTGACCATCCTAGTCCCGACTTGATCTCATGGAAAATTGTTGGCCTTCCTATTGCTCCACGCCCAATCATCAGGCCCGAAGCTCTGGTTGCGCTTAGGCAAGAAACAGCGGATTTGGAGTCAACTATGTCCCCATTTGCAACTACGGGGATTTCTACCGCATCTACAATTTCCCTTATTTGATCCCAATCTGCATTTCCGGAATACCTCTGTCTCAATGTCCTACCATGGACGCAGATCCTTGCAACTCCCTCTTTCTCTAGCTTTCTTGCAATTTCTAAAGCTGTGTTTGGGCCAATTCCCGTGCCTAGCCTCAGTTTTACCGTAATGGGAACTTGTGCCACCTCAATACAGGCACGAATCATCTTCACAATCCTATCAGGATCCTTCAATAGAGTGGCCCCGGCATCATTTTTGCAGACCTTTTTTGCCGGACAACCAAAATTGATGTCAATTGTGTCGGCCCTCTCCTGCAGCATTTCTACCGTAGTTACCATTTCGTCTATCACGCCTCCAAAGATCTGGGGAATGAATGGCTTCTCCCTTGGATCGCTCTCTACCTTCATCCAAGAAAGTGCGTTCCTTCTCGTCAAACCCGAGGCAGCGGTAAATTCAGTAACGGTGAAATCTGCACCACACTCGATTGCCAAAATCCTGTAGGCTAAGTCCGTAACTCCTGCCATTGGGGCCAGAAAAAGAGGTGCCTTGGGCACAGACATGGTACTCGGGAGTGGTGTTCTCCTTTGAATTGCGTCGGGCTTAGAATGTGGATTCCCAGTCATCCACATTCTCTGAGAGCTCCCACTCCATATCATTGGTGATTATTTCCCTTATCTTCAGCATCTCCCTTGCAAGTAGCCAATAGACCAGTGCTAATGAGCGGCGGCCCTTATTGTTTGCAGGAAGTGCCAGGTCAACATTTCGGAGCCTGTTATTTGCGTCACATATCGCGACTACGGGAAGACCTGATTTTACTGCCTCCGAGAGTGCTTGTGAGTCGGCGGCAGGGTCAGTGACCATGATTACCTCAGGTTCTATGTAGCTTGGTAGTCTGGGATTTGTTAGAGTCCCAGGAATGAAACGGCCGACGATATGTTTGGCGCCGATTGACTGTGCAAACCTGCGAGCCGGCCTCTGTCCATACTGACGAGCACTCACGACGAGGATCCTCGGTGATTCATAATTTGCAAGGAACTTGGAAGCGACCCTTATGCGTTCATCGGTCTGATGCACATCGATCAGATGTAGGCCGCTATTATCGCCGCCCATCCCGATGTCGAGGAACTTCTTCATGTCTGCAGATTTCTGATTGGTACCAATGTGAACCGCGTGCCTTTCATACGTATCTAGCGAGACAAGAGGGGATGTACTCTCCGCCATTTGGTTTCCTCAGCATCGCGGCGACCTGACATTGATTCATAAGCGCTACGTAGGTTGGGATAGGTTGTTTTCTCAATAGTCCAATTCCGAAAGGAATGTACATTCGCCCTGAGCATGTGTTTGAGGGAACCTGACACATGGCTTGGTGATAGTGGCGAAAAGATCGAACTGATCATGGAATGATACCTGTTCTATCGGTGCCGTGACCCCGTATCCTCTGGCTTCTACCTCAAGAATCCACTTTCCTTGGACAAAGGGACCTGCCCATTCGAAACGATCGAGGGGGGAGTCCTTGGTTGCCCTCTGTTCCCAGAAAGGTTCACCGCCTGATGAGATTGCATCCGGCTCCCACATCCTAGCTTCGACATACCTGACCTGATTGGTGTCATTTCCAATGAAATCGTCTATCTGATCGGACCATGGAAGTTGTGCTCTGAAAATAATGGTTAGTTTGGCAACGGTCTCATCAAAGACGAGCTCGGTTTCATTCTGATACATTACAGAGTCTAATGAAGTCCCTGTATCAAATGAAACAGACCAACCAACTTCGACTGGTTTATCCAGATGGATTGGTTGATCCCTCCAACTTTCCATTAATTCACGTTGAATTGGTAGGGCTAAACAACCGGTACTGAGCATTGAAACGAGGAGGAGTGCTACAATCCCTATTGCCTTTGTAGCATTTGCCATTGACCCTGCGAAGTACTGATGCGTATTCAAGTAGCGGTAAGAATGGTGCCTCTCGGTACTCATAGGGAACGTCAGTGCGGAAGCTCAGTTGCCCTTCGTCGTCATTGAGGCATCCCCGCTAAGGGGGTTTGTACCATGAATCCTGCGTTGGCAATGATTGGCCTAGAATCCCATGCCGCCCATGCCGCCCATGCCGCCCATGCCTCCGCCCATGTCAGGCATAGCAGGAGGGTTCTCCTTCTGGTCGGGGTCATCCGCGATTAGGGTCTCAGTAGTAAGAACCAAGCCAGCGATAGAACCTGCCGACTGTAGGGCATTCCTAGTCACCTTGGCAGGATCCAATATCCCAGCCTCAATCATATCAACGTACTCGCCTGACCGCGCGTTGAATCCGAAGTTCTCATCCTTGTTCGATAGGATTTGCTTGATGACAGCGTCTCCGTCTGCACCAGCATTAGCGGAAATCTGCCTGGTTGGAGATGCCAGCGCATCGTAAACTAGGTTGATTCCAATTGCGCGATCCCCGTCCGCTGAAGATGCTAATTCCTTGAGGGACTCTCTAGCTCTGAGCAATGTCACCCCACCTCCAGCGACCACTCCTTCGGCCATGGCAGCCCTAGTGGCATTGAGTGCATCATCGACTCTGGCCTTGGTCTCCTTAACCTCGGTCTCGGTAGCAGCGCCAATCTTGAGTACAGCGACGCCTCCAGTGAGCTTTCCGACTCTCTTCTCGATCTTCTCACGGTCCCATTTGCTAGTGGCTAGTTTTGCTTGGCCTCGAAGAACGTCTGCACGCTCCTCGGCATCCTTCTTCTCTCCCCCGCCGCCGACAATAGTGGTCTTGTTCTTTCCAACAATCACCCTATCGGCACTACCAAGGCTCGAAGGTCCTTGGGCCTTTAGATCGGCCCCTTGGTCCTTCATCAAAGGCTTTGCACCAGTGAGGACAGCGATGTCCTCTAGCTGCTCAACAATCTCATCTCCAAATCCGGGGGCCTTTACTGCAACTGCCTTCACGACCTTGCTAACGACATTTAGGACGAGTGTGGCAAGTGCTTCCCCTTCGATATCCTTGGCTATAATTATCAATGGCCTCTTCTGCTGTACACTGGCTTCCAAGGATGGAAGCAGGTCCTGTGCAGAGTTGATTGTATTATCAGTCAGCAGGATAAGTGGGCTTTCATGCACTGCCTCTCTTTTCTCCCGATCTGTGATCATGTAAGGGCTCATGTATCCCTTGTTGAATTCCATTCCTTCAACCACATTTAGGGAGGTCTCAATTGACTTTGCCTCTTCAACCGTAATGACTCCTTCGCGGCCCACTGCATCCACTGCATCGGCAATTAGAGAGCCTATTTCCTCATCATTGTTGGATGCTATAGTTGCGACCTGCTTGATTGTCTCACCGGTCTCAACAGGAACAGCTCGATCCTTGAGTGAGTCGACTACCGTCTCAATGGCTTCGTCGAAACCTGCTCTGAGTTCGACTGGACTTGATCCGGACTCCATATTCTCAAGACCGTGGTGGCAGAGGCTCTGTGCTAAGATCGATGCTGTTGATGTTCCATCTCCTGCATTGTCCTGAGTCTTGCTGGCGACTTCTTGGATTAGTTTGGCCCCCATGTTTGCAAATGGATCTCCAAGTTCTATGTCCTTGGCAATCGTTACTCCATCATTGATTATTGAAGGGCTGCCCCATGATTTCTCTAAAACCACAGTTCTTGCAGCTGGTCCAAGCGTTACTTTAACTGCATTTGCAACTGTATCAATTCCTTCCAGAAGCTTCTCCCTGGCTTCTGCCCCGTAGATTATCTTCTTGGCACCCATGTGATCACCCCACCACCTTGGCTTGGATATCCTCTTCCTTGATAAGTAGGAAATCCTGTCCCATCCATTCCATCTTTGTACCGCTATACTGCCTGTAGATAACCCGGTCACCTACAGAGATGCTCTCTGCATCTGGTCCAACGGCCTCGACAAGTCCGACATTCATCGACTCCCGGGCCTCCTCTGGAAGTAGTAGTCCTGATGCTGTTTTTTCAGGTGCGTTCTCCATTGCTAGCAATACCATTTCTCCTATTGGCTCTATTCCGACTGTCATCAGGTATCCTCCTATTTCTCAAGGCGGCGAATTACAGGTCGGTTTTAAACCAAACGAGTCCGAATTCTGAACTATAATGTGTTAATATTCTCAATTTATGTCACTCTTCCTCTTCCTTACCCCTGTTTCCAAATGGTGTTGCATCAACAATGACGGGTGATGCTAAGACAATTAGCAGGGTTAGGGTCAGGTAAAGCCATGAGTTTGCAGTCACAGACTGAGATGAGCCAGAGAATCCTAGCTTAATCGCACCTATCCAAGGTATCTCCGATGAGGCGACTCCGATTATCCATTCGTCCCTTACCTCCGTCACAGGGTTACCAAACTCATCCTTGAGGCCGTTTCGTGAGTCTTGGCCCGTGGCATAAATTTGATCAATCTTGCAACCGTTGGTGACCCTATTATCACCAGATGTCAGAAATCCCTCATTGTATGGGGTCCAATTCACAATTCTAAGATTGTAATCTCCACCGTGATAAGGGCACTTGTAGTCAATCTCCATAGAAATGGAAGTGGAATTTCGAATGGGGGTCCCTGGGACATCCCAGCCCCCAGAGATATTCGAGACTGCCTTTGCTATTGCCCTATGAATCACAGGGGTCGAAGAGTCGCCGTTCTTATTGAAGACTATCACATCCCCATGCATTCCATGTGACTCATAACCGAATTCCTCATGATTGGGGTCAATAGCCTCGACATAGGTGATTACCTCCGAGCGATCTGGATTCATTACCAATACTAGATCACCCGGATCTATTGACCCTATCGAGCCGTCTTCAGTGTCGTGCATCATGGACCCTGACTCTACGACTACCAAGGGAGGAAACATACCGGTGGCAATCCACATTGATCCTAACAATAACGTAACTAATCCAAATGCAAGAAACAATTCCCTTGCCCACAATTTATATTGGGAATATCCGGGTAGATTCGTCTTATCCTTCTGAGGATCTGCCTTGGACAACTCATTCCTCCTCTACAGAATCAGCACCTTTGTCTGGGAACCCTCCTCTTGGGGGAAGGGCGTCCATCTTGTACTTCTTACCGACACTGATCCCTAGTGACTGGTATAGGCCCTTGAGTCTGGCTTGGTAGTTTGGTCCAAGAAGATCTGCAGCAACCTCTGCCTCCCTTCGCCTCCGCAGAACCTCTGCCCTTGAGTCCAAATACAGAATCTCATCCAAGAGCTGCTTCTTTCCTAAAAAGTATAGAAACTCTGGAGCTGTTAGGAATAGTGCGGTTGCCCCCCCCAATAGGCCCAACCAGATGAATGGGATGAGATTCTCATTTCCATCACCCTCCAACCTCGAGACGCCGTCCATGAAGAAAAGAAACAGGAAGCAGAAAAGCGCCAAGGCAAGTGAGAAAATGGTCATCATTGTGTAAGCCTGGAAGTGTTTATGGCTCTTCGAATGCCACCATTTTTTGATTGGATTTGGGGTCTTTCCTCTCGCTCGCGCCATCGTAACCAACCCTAGCGCCGCATGCATACTGTTTTTTTCCTTTGGTATGTGAACTCACTCTTGCATCTACGAATGGATTTTCCAATCATATTGCCCGCAACTGAACGTGGCGGGGGCGGCAGAGGGACTACATCCCATGGTTTTGGAGCTTTTGAGAGGTAAGGGTTGGACATTAAATCCCATCCAAGAAGCGAGTATACCCCTATTGAAAGGGGGATCCGATGGCCTTCTGATAGCCCCCACCGGGAGTGGAAAAACGGAGGCGGCCATTCTCCCCCTGATCACAAGATGCCTGAATGAGAATTGGGGGGGACTTTCCATACTCTATGTTACCCCACTTAGGGCACTCAACAGGGACGTTGATAGAAGATTGGCAGATCTCCTAGACCCACTTGAGCTCACTGTTGGCGTCAGACATGGTGATACGCCCCAAAAAGAAAGAACACGTCAATCCCAATCACCTCCCAATTTGCTTGTAACCACGCCTGAGACGGCTCAGATTATGCTTCTAGGGTCCAGACTGAGGAGTCATCTCTCTGGATTGAGGGCTGTAGTTTTGGACGAGGTGCATGATCTAGCCAGTTCGGAGAGGGGGTCGCAGCTACTTGTCGGTCTTGAAAGGATCAAGGCTATTGGCAAACATAAGATTCAGCTTGTGGGGCTGTCCGCGACTGTGGGAAATCCGAATGAAGTGGCCAGATGGTTCTCCGACAGCGCAGAGCCAGTTTTTGCTCCAACTAAAAGAGATACCGAGGTCCTGGTTCATAGAGAAGTTCCCAGTAGGGAGGATGAGCTTCTTTCTGTGGAATGGTCCGTATCCCCAAGCTCTATTGCAGCATTCAGGAGATTGTCGCAATCCCTGATTGAGGATTACCCTGCTCTTGTTTTCGTCAACTCGAGAAGCACCGCGGAGACGACCGCACAGAGGTTGTCGGCTCTCTGTCCGGAGTTGAGGATTGGGGTTCATCATGGGAGTCTAGCCGCAGAAACTCGCAGGGAAATGGAGGATTCCCTCCGTGAGGGTGCCCTGAACGGAATTATTTGTACTAGCAGTCTTGAGTTGGGAATAGACATTGGTGCGATTGAGAGGGTGCATCAGCTTCAGAGTCCAATGACCGTGGAAAGACTTCTCCAGAGGATGGGCAGGGCGGAGCACAGATTGGGGGGAACAGGCAGAGGCGAGATTCTTGCCTGGGAGCTAGACGGGGTAGCCGAGTGCTCGGTGATAGCTCGCAAGGCTATTTCCAATGAGCTGCATGGCGTGGAATGGAGGGAGAAACCCAGGATAGTTGCAGCGAACCAGATGATGCAGATGTCTATTGAGAGGGGGGTTGTACCCCTTATGGAAGCGACAGAGATAATCAGCAGATGCTCAATCTTCAAGAATTGGACGCATGAAGAAACCTTAGCGATCCTAAGGGTTCTGGATAGTCGTTGGATGATCAGGTTAGTGGAGAGTCCCGAGAGCTCTGATGCTCTTGCATGGTCACGCAGACTCTGGGGGGAACTTGCTTCCAGAACCGAGGGTGATGCCCCCCGAGATAGGCCAGGTTTTGAAGAAGAGATAGGTCAGTCAACAATCGATAAATGGCGAAGGCAACTCCTTCTAGGTTTGCCTGAAACTCTGAAAGGTGGTTGGTTCTCACCCTCCGGAAGATTGGGGAAAACTCGTACAGACCACATATCCATGATTCCTGATGAGATGTCATATCGAGTCAGAGATGTGATCACAAGAAGGATACTAGGAACCGTAGATGAGGCCTTTGTCCTATCACTGGGTGATGACAACACAGACAGTGCTTCCTCACGCTCATTTGTCATGGCTGGAAGAACATGGCAGATTATCGATGCTGACCCTGAGGCAGAGGAGCTTTCAGTGGCTCCCGCAAAAGAACAAGGGACTGCCCCAGTTTGGTCTGGAGAGCTCCCTCCTGTCCCCGAGGAGGTGGCGAATGAGGTTGGAAGGCTTAGGAGAATTGCAGCGGCCTCAGTAGGTGCAGCCGAGATTCTGGAGAGTGATTTGCCCTTCGAGGATTATCCACTCTCAGACTCCGCTAGAGATTTGTTGGTGACTTCAATTGTTGAGCACGTTGAGGGTACAGGGCATCTGCCAGACGATCGTACAGTCACGGTTGAGCAGCGAGAGGGGGCAGTAACTCTGAACACATGCGCCGGTTCGAAGATTAATGAGACGCTGGGACACTTTATCCAAGCCATGGGGTCCATGCGTGAAGGCAAGATGGGGAGAACTCTGATTGACCCCTACAGGATTTCATTTCAGATTCCAGGTACGAATGCCGAAGATGTCATGGGTTGGTTGAATGGGACGCCCCCAGAGGCATTGCCATCGATACTAAGGATGACAATTCCAAACGGCCAGGCGATACGATGGAGGATGGTCCAGGTATGCAAAAAGATGGGTATCCTGAGCAAAGGACTTGACCCTAGGAGGGTAAACATAGAGGGACTAATTGAAAGATATAGGGGGACACCAGTCGTTGATGAAGCCCTGGACAAATTGTTCCACGAGCGGATGGACATTGACGCAACGGTTGAACTATTGAGATCAATTAGAATTGGGGAGATTGGATTGATCCACAGCCTCCCTGGAATACTGGGCACCTCTGTAAGAAGTGAGAGAGACCTGTTGTTACCCTCATGGTCTGACAGGGAGCTAAGGGAGCGATTAGAAGCTAGGATCCTGAATGACAGGGCCGTCCTAATCTGCTTGAATTGCGGCAATAAGAGGAGGGGTAGAGTGGAGAGAATGGAGAGTGGGATAGATGCATGCTCTTCCTGCTCTGGCAGAATGCTTGCATGCGCGCCTGAACGTATGGAAGCGATGTTGGTTGAGTGGATCAAGAGCAAAGATAGTAAGACCGCTTCCAAGATGTCAAAGAATGCTGAGCTTGTGAAAACTCATGGCTTCGAGGCGGTAATGTGCCTGATGGGTCGAGGAATAGCGGGAGACACGGCTACTAGGATTTTCAGAGGCCATAGGAGGGGGAACAGAGTTGACCTATTGAGGTCAATTCACGAGGCTGAGTTGAAGTATGCCAGAACGAGAAGGTACTGGTCCTAGCGCAACCAATATCCACATCCACCTCCCCCGTCACTTCATGCTGATCGGGCTGACCGGTAGGAACGCATCCGGGAAGTCGACATTGGTTGAGTGGTTCTCTGCAAGGGGAATGGAAAGCGTTTCTTGCTCTGATTCAATCAGGAAATGGCTCTCTGAACAGGGAATTGAGGCAACTAGGGAGGAATTGATCAAGGGGGGGAGGGAGCTTCGCCGTGAAGGTGGTCCTGGAGTACTGGCAGAGATGCTTCTCGAATCGATTGATGGGGAAGACGCGATTGTTGACTCAATTAGAACACCTGCAGAGGTCGAAGCACTGAGGTCAAGAGGGGATTTCGTCTTAATCGAGGTAACTGCCGACGTGGAGGTCAGATGGGGACGAATGGTAGAAAGGGGAAGATTCGGAGATGCCAAGGAAAAGGCGACTTTCCTTGCCCAGGAAGAGGAGGAATCAGAGTCAGAGGATGATGCGGGGCAGGCGCTGAACGCAACTGCTATGCTGGCTGACATGATAGTGGTCAACGATGGCTCGAAGGAAGACCTGGAAGAAATCCTCGGAGAAATCTGGGAAGGTTTGACTTAGGCCTGCCTGACTTCTATTCCTGCCTCATTCAGCATCCCAGTAGAGATATCGAAATCGGCCTGCCACCTTTCAGGAACGTCGACGTCTGAGGGATAGACGACCTCCTTCACGCCGGCTTGGATCAACGACCTAGAGCACCTTGAGCATGGTGGCCATGTCACATAAGCAGTGTTGCCCTTGAGAGAGACCCCGATTCTTGCAGCGTGCATTATGGCATTTTCCTCCGCATGGCAAATTAGTGGATATTTCTGATCCCTGTCCCCCAGCCTTGTTGGGTCATCCTCGATTCCCCTAGGGAATCCGTTGAAGCCTGTGGAACGTATCTCCCTGTCTTCTCCAACGACTACGCACCCGACCTTTGTAGAGGGGTCCTTGCTCCATTCTGAGATATGCTTGGCCAGCTCCAAGAACCTGTTATCCCACTTCTTGCTCACGGGTTCGTGAATGGTCATCGGGTAATCATTCTTCGGATAGAGGAGAGTGAATCGTGAGTTCGTCCCAGAGATCCAAGTTTTCCCTTCTGATCAACTCCTCCTGAATCTTCCCGACTAGATGGATGCTTCCAATAGCGAGTAATGGGTATTCTTTCTTTGCTGCCAAATCTGCTGCCTTATCCATTGCAATTATCGGGTCTGTAACTGCCTCAACCTCAAAATGCGTGATTCTGGCTACAATTTCCGCCAATGAAGATGCTGGTGTTGGTGGGAGTCTTCCTCCAGCCGCATCAGTAGTGAAGACATGGGTCGCGGAGTCTAAATCGGCCAGAGGTCTCAGAGTGGATTCGATTGAGCTCTTTGCAGTCATTCCAATAACAAGGACATGCGGGATATCTGAAACAGATGATAAATCATGAGAAATGCTTTCCTCATTATGGGCAGCACTCATCCTGCACCCTACTCCGGACCACTGGAACAATTCATCCGTTCGACCGGGCCATCTGACTTCCGAAACCATTGACTCCCAGCCAAGAACTCCCCCCACTCTCATTGCCAACTCCTTGGCAATACCCTGAGCGCTATTGGAAATGGGATTGACCCAATGCACGTCTGACCCTCCGACGTCCTCGATAGCTTTGCGTACCCCACTATCAGGGTGATGAAGGCATAACATAGGAGTGTCTTTCCGATAAATTCCAGCTTTCTCGGTAGCAATCTCAGTTAGGGACTCCCCAAGTACCTCAGTGTGATCCAGGGAAATCGAAGTAATCGCACAGACATCGGCCTCGACCAGCCTCGTTGAGTCGAGTCTTCCCCCCATGCCCGTCTCAATGACTGCCCTATCTACCTCAGCATCGGCGAATGCAAGCATGGATGCCAGAAAGGTTACCTCGAAGTATGTGGGCTTTATCTCAGGATCCTCACTACTGGCTTTCCTGATCTCGGAAATGTAGTGATCTAGTTTCTGTGCTTCTAATGGCCTTCCGTCGATCCTAATCCTCTCTTCAACAGTAATTAGATGGGGTGAGGTGAAAAGACCGATCCTGAGTCCATTCCCTGATCCCATTGATGAAAGATGGGCACAGAGAGAGCCCTTGCCATTCGTGCCCGCGACATGCACGCTGGGAAATGAGCGCTGTGGATTTCCCAGGCGTTCGAGCATTTGCTCGCAACTAGAGAGCCCGAGCCTCATTCCAGAACCAATTCTGCTGGTTAGCCAACCCCTGATGTCATCCTCGCCGCCGGGGACCATGGTTGGGTCAAGGTGAAATGCCCCTTGAAGGTCGTGGGAGTATGGCGGATTCAGAAATCGTAGATTTGCTCAGCGCGATTCGCGAGCAATGGACTTCAATGGCTGGCATGGCTGCGATGTTTACGTCATCAATCTTGATTGGGATTTTCATCCAGCCATTCTACAATTTTGATGCTGCGAGGGCCTTCGGCGAGGAAGGAACAACTGAGGCTGGAAACATCGTACTTGAGTTGGGAATGATATTCTTGTTCACGATAGCGGTAATATGGTTAGCTAGGAAAGGTCTGGAAGTAGTGATCAAAGCAATAATCTTTCTCGCACTTGGTTACAGCTTACTCCTGGCCATAGGGCCATTTGTCGCGATCCTGTTAGCATTGATCGGCGAAGGGGGTGTAAATGCATGGACGATTGCAACCTTCTCTCTGACAGTTGCCCTGATGTATACACTACATAGATTCCCTGAATGGTACATTGTGAATAGTGTTGGAATTCTTGTAGGGGCAGGGGTGATAACCATGATTGGGATTGCATTCGTTCCTGTTCTAATTATCTTATTCATGGTTCTGGCTGCAATATATGATCACTGGGCGGTGAACAAGAGTAAGCACATGCTTGAGTTGGCGGATACCATGATTGGGATGAAGCTTCCAGTCCTACTAGTAGCTCCAAGAAGCCTCGACTACTCTTTCATCGAACAGGATGGAGATGTCATGAGGAAGGAGGAACAAGATGAGTTTACGAGATCCGGACTGGCTTCATCTGCGGAGTCGGAAGCAGTTGATAATGTGCTGACTGAGCCGAATAAAACGAAGGGGGGTGATGCTTTATTTATGGGCCTCGGTGATGTGATTTTCCCCGGTATGCTTGTAATCTCATCGATTACATTTCTCCCAGAAATGGGTCCTGTTGTCTTCGATTTCTGGGGGGACCCAACGAAGCCCGTACACCTAGGGCCAATGATTGTAGGTATGGGAACTCTAATTGGTGGATTGCTTGGATACTTTACACTAATGACCCAAGTAGCTAGAGGGAAACCTCAGGCTGGCCTCCCGCTACTGAATGGTGGAAGCATTTTGGGTTATCTCGTGTCCGGTACAATAACTCTCGGTTTAGGTAAACTCTGGCAGGACATCACATTCCTTTGAGGAATACCCAATGAGTTGAAGTTTGAATGCCATGCCAACAGGCTGAGCAGCATGCTAGATATGTCGATGTTCAGAGGGCAAATCGAGGTCATCAAGGCTGATCATGATAGAAGGGGCCTGCCCCATGGCCCTATTGATGAGGTCATCAGATTAGACGAGGAATGGCGTAAGAAGCAGTATGATGCGGATCAACTCAGAAGAAAACGGAACGAAGCAGCAAGAGAGATCGCTGAGGCGAAGAAGTCAGGTGATTCTCAGGCCGCTGAGAGTCGGATAAACCAAGTTTCCGAGATTGGAGACGAGATTGGCAATCTGGAGAATGAGTGTGTTGACCTTCTTGAAAGAAGGGACTTATTGAGGATGGGGATACCGAACATTCTGCATGAAGATGTTCCTGTGGGCAAGGACGATCAGAAGAACGTGGAGCTCAGTCAACATGGAACTAAGCCAGAGTTCGAATTTGATCCAATGGTACATAACGATCTGATTGAGAGGAATGGGTGGGTTGATCAGGCACGTGGTGCGAAGGTAGCGGGAAGTAGGTTTTACTTCCTTCAGGGGAATCTGGCACGCCTAGAAATGGCCCTCCAACAATATGGAGCTGACTTCCTAATCGAGAGGGGGTACACATTGGTCCAACCGCCCCTAATGATGAATCGGGAGGCATACGAGGGAGTCACTGACTTGGAAGACTTCGAGACTGTGATGTACGGAGTAGAACCAGACAAGTACTACCTTATTGCAACAAGTGAGCATCCTCTAACTGCAATGAGGATGAATGAGATTATCGAACCGTCAGAATTGCCAATTAGATTGGTTGGGGTTTCTGACTGTTTCAGGAGAGAAGTGGGTGCACATGGCCTTTCGGACAGAGGCATATGGAGGGTCCATCAATTCAAGAAGATAGAGCAGATCATTATCTGTGAACCTAGGGATTCATGGGATCACCACGAAGAGCTGCTCCAGAATGCAAAGGACCTATGGGATAGCCTGGGGCTGCATTATAGGGTCGTGAGCATTTGTACCGGGGACATGGGTTCCGTGGCTGCAAAGAAATACGATCTGGAAGCGTGGCTACCTGGAATTGATGCCTTCAAAGAGGTTGTTTCCTGCTCTAACTGCACTGACTACCAGGCAAATAGGCTTAGGATTAGGTACCGTACTTCTGAGGGAAGCTCCACTGTACACACCCTTAACTCAACGGCAGTAGCTACAACCAGGGCTCTGGTTGCAATTATGGAGCAATGCCAAAGAGAAGACGGTTCAGTAGTAATTCCCGAAGCGCTGCGACCCTACATGGGCAATAATGAGACAATAGGACCGAGTAGCTAATCTGATTCTATTTCCTCGGCATCTTCTTCCAAGATTTCTGCATCTTCAACATACTCTTCGTCGATTTCACCATCATACTCTAGATCTTCATCGGCCCTAATTCGCACGAATACAACTGTGAGCAGGGTTAGGAGGACGACGACCAGAATGGATAGAGCTATGACGAGAATCGGGAGTAAATCCATTGAGTCGGTCTCCGAAACCAGTTTCTCAGAGCCTACAATGAATAAGTGAATCACTAAATTTGTCGAGGCGTTCTCACCACTAATTGCGCGGACCATAAGAGTCTGGTTCCCCTCAATCTCGTTTCCAGGGAGATAACGCAATCTATCAACAATCATTGAATGGCTAATCTCCACGGTTTCCTGACCGGTATCAAATTCTGAGTGGTCCATCCAGTTGTCCCGCATGTCCCAAGTCCGCCACTGAATCTCGACGGGATTGCCCGTCACACCGATAGTAAACGCTTCACCTCCACTGACATGGACCCTATTGTCAGTGGATGAGTTAGTCTGCATTGTTAGGTTCAATTCCAAAGATAGTGAGTAGACGTAGTTTGCTGCTTCCAGTAAGGCTGCAGGGCCCTCGACGTGACCATGCCCATACACATTGTTCTGCCGATTCTTTGGAATCAGATCCTCCGGACAGGGTTCGTTAGCGAGCATGTAATGGCACTCTCGGTACGTAGAAGTCTCTTGCATGATATTCCTGATGTCAAAAGGAGAAAGATCGGGATTGGCCTGATACATCAGAGCAGCGAGGCCGGCAGCGCCTGGGGTGGCCATGCTGGTGCCCGAGTAGGCCACGTAGCCGTCTCCGGAGTTCGCCTCGGGCGCGTTAACACTCGAACCGACGAAGGCGAGGTTTGGCTTGACACGCCCCTCCTCCGTGGGTCCCTGACTGGAGTAGGCGGCGATGGATGTATCCTTGTCAAGAGCGCCCACAGTAATCACGTCCTCAGCGGACCCGGGTGTCCCAATCTGGGCACTGATTGCAGAATTCCCCGCGGCGATGAACAGAGCAACCCCTGACCTCACCATCTCGTTGGCCATTCTGTTTACTGACTCCTCCTCTGAAGCAGTCCACTCAATCAAGCCAAAGCCCCCCAGACTCATACTTGCAGCTCGAATATTGAAATCATGTCGTTTCTCTACTGTCCATTCCATTCCGGCCATAACCGTGGCGAAGGAGCCCGATCCATCCTCATCAAGAACCTTGACCCCAACGAGCTGGGCTTGGGGCGCGACACCGACATATTCGTAAGTTGGTGCTCCTGTACCAGCGGTAATTCCTGCGCAATGGGTGCCATGCCCTTGGTCGTCATAAGCTGCAATCTCTGTTCCATTTGTCAGCTCTGGATAGTTTACAGCATCGTAAAATGCGATTACTTTGGAGTCGTTAGTTGAATTATCGTCATCTAGATCGTCTAAACCGACATGCTTGGAGTCTATTCCAGTATCGATTATTGATACAACACTGCCTTCGCCGGTATACCCGGTGTCTTCCCAAATCTGTGTAATTCCATGGATGTCCTTGACATCGTTCATCTGGGCCGTTAGGATTCCGTCCAACTCCACCATCACCACTCCAGGTAGTTGAGATAGTGGGACAATCTGGGTAACATCTACACGTCCGGCGATGCTGTGAATCAGATGGTATCTGAATTGTGTTCTAAAGTCGGCCCCCCTCTCTATAGCCTCCTGATCCTTCTGGGACGGGAGGTGGTCGAAGTCAACGATTACGCTGATTGAGTTGTCTCCATCGACCCAATCATGAAGGTCGCTGCCTATTGCTGACCAGATTGCATCATGGACACCATCTTTGTCCTTGTCCATTGACGTGGAGTTCCACCATTGGTATTCTTCAGTTTCAGGGCTATTCCCCTGATCATCGAAAACTGGCTCCCCCACTGCTAGTATAGGGAGTATCATGACTGCAACTAACAGAGCCACTGGAGTTTGTTTCACAATATGTTGTATGGCCCTTCCGTCTTGAATCAGACGGTGAATTGCCTCAATAAGTGTCGATTATTAGTTTGAAAATACGGAAAGTAGTTTTTCATTTGATGGAGGCATAGTATTCCTCCACCGCGTTTTCTAAATCGAGAGCTGCCTTTGGCTCGTCCAAAGTCAGTGTAATTCCGTCCCTCCGCAGTGGAAGACCATCACAAAAGACATCCAAAACATTCGAACCAGAATAAATGAGGTTAGCAAGCAGCCTCCTTCCTTCTCTCCCCCATGGGCGCATTCGAATATCATTGAGATCCCAAGTAATCCAATCCTTGGAGCCATTGGTTGCCAATAACCAAGTCTCCTCGGGATCTAGGATCTTGGCATCCCAGTGATCATGTTTCTGGACAAGGCTAGCTGCCTTTGCCTCTGCCCTCATATCCAAGGAATTGTTGCTTGCGGCACCATCGGTTCCTAGTCTGACATCAACCCCGGCATTCCTCATTGCAGGGTAAGACATTGTGCCACCACAGGCCAATTTCTGATTGCTTGTTGGGCAGTGTACGGCATGGGCTTTGTGTCCCGCTAGTATCCTCATCTCTTTCTTGGTGACCCAACCACAATGTGCGCACACAGTGCCATCGGTGAAATAATCAATTGAGTCGAGGTATTCTATTGGATACATCCCATGCTCTGCATGACAGTCTGAAACCTCCTTTCGAGTCTCGGATGTATGTATGCTCAGAGTACATCCAGTCTTATTGGAAATCTCAGATGCCTTACGAAGAGTTTCCTCGGAGCAAGTGTAAACTGAATGTGTCCCGATCCCATAATCGACAAGGCCTGGCTTCGGAGAGCCTTCTGAAATTAGTGCCTCCACCTTCTTCAAAGCCTGTCCGGCACCATCTGGGTAAGAGGGAGTTGGGAAATCAGTAATTGGTCCGCACACCTTGGCTCTTATTCCACTCTCGGCCAGAGACTTTCCCACGACATCTGGATGGTAGTACATATCGCAGGCAAATGTGGTTCCCGTGCGAATCATCTCTGCAGCTGCGGCCTTGGTTCCAGCTTCAACAAAATCCCCAGTAAGGGACTTTTCCACGGGGAAGATCGAAGACTCGAGCCATTCCATCAGCGGCAGCCCCTCCCCCATGGACCGATTCAGAATCATTGCTAAATGCGTGTGCCAGTTTTGGAATGATCTGGTGACGATTCGCTTAGATCCGTCGATGGTCTCGATGACATCTTCGTCCCCCCTGCTAGTAGAGAATGACCCATCGGGAAAAATCAGAAAGTCGCCTTGGAGTAAATTGGCTTTGTCATCCAGAAGCCAACAATTGGATATGCGCCTTGTCCCGGACTCCTCGCCCATGGGCCTCGCTGGCGATTGGCATTCTGAATGTTTGTCCTATTTGCAGACTGCATTTAACACACTGATAGCTTCCCCTTCGGGATTTTTCATCCATGCTTCTATGCTGTCCCCTTCTCTCATTGGTCCAACTCCCTTTGGCGTGCCGGTCCAAACCAAGTCGCCGGGTGTAAGTTCATACCATTCACGTAGATGTTGCAACATTGAGTCCATGGAATGAACCATGAGATCAGTGGTTGCATGTTGTCTGATCTCGCCATTGAGTGACAGGCAGATTTCCATGGCCCTTTGATCCCAGTTCGCCCATGTTCCCAGTACCCCTGAGCCCCTGAAGCCCTTTCCTTCTAACCATGGCCAGCCCATTTTCTTTGCCAATGTCTGCCTGGTTCTATTCGTTGAGTCGATGCCGACGCACATCTCAATTGGCTCAAGGTTGTCGCCAAGTCTGACAACCATCTCAACCTCATAATCTACGTGTTCATCAGGAGCAAGAAGCGTGACGACATTATTCCCGTCGATGTCGGATTCAACCATTGCTGAGGATGGCATTAGGAAGAAACGAGGATAGTCGGTGACATCTCCGAGAATCTCTTTTGCATGTTCGGCATAGTTGCGAAATACGGCCCATCCCACTCCCATGTCTGCACGAAAGTGAGTGTCATGATTAGTTAACCGGTTGAAATGGATCACTCATCAGGTTGAAGAATTCCCCCTCCTAGACTATCTCAATGTCCGAGGACGCGTATCTTGCTCTGGGCGTCTCAAATGATGCTACAGATGCAGAAATAAAACGCGCTTTCCGGAAGCTTGCACGTCAGTATCATCCTGATAGAAATCCCGGGGACGATGCTGCAGAGGAGCGTTTCAAGGCGATTCAAGCTGCTTATGATTCAATAGGTTCATCAGAGGCTCGAAGTGAGTATGATCAGAGAAAGAGGATGGAGGGTATGTTTCAGGGGAGAGGAGGGTCGTCTTCATTCGATGGATTCAGAGGCGTGGATATAGGAAGTGTATTCTCTCAATTCATGGGGTCAAGAAGAAAACCCAGTTCGGGTTTTAGCTTTGATTTTGATCAGAATGAGCGTCGAGTAGCTAATTCGAGCCAAGAAGTCAAGGGCGCGGATATTGAAGCTGGTCTGGATATCTCTTTGGAACACGCAGTAAATGGAACTGAGGTCAAATTTAGCCATCGTAGGATGAAAAGATGCTCAGAATGCAAAGGATCTAGTTTCGGTTCTGCAAGACGATGCATAGCATGCAAAGGATCGGGGGTTGTAACCAAGGGAAGCACTCTGACAGTTAAGGTCCCCTCGGGTGCAGTCCACGGGCAACAACTTAGATTGAAGGGAATGGGGCACGATCATCCGGAGGGTGACTCTGGGGATCTGCTGATTACTCTGAGGCTTGATGCAAAAGAAGGAAGAAGGTGGGAAAATGGAAGGTTGGTTCAGGAAGTCAGAGTATCCTATACGACCCTTCTCCTAGGTGGAAGGATCAGGATAAAGACCCCTGCAGGTAAGAGGGTCGAGGTCGAGATAGCTGAACAAACTAAAATCGGCGACAGGAGGCGTCTCAAAGGACAAGGGCATTCAGGCGGCCCTTTGGACATTGAATTCGCCCTTCTAGAGCCAGAAAAATTGACAAAAGTGCAGATTGATGCTTTGAAGAAGCTGCGTGATAGCGAACTATAGACTTCCAAACCTTGACAAATAGTGGTATCGGCAGATGATTTAGTGAGAGATTTTCATAATGTTGCCAACTTTCTCATCCCTAACAGTGGGAAAGCGCATCTTTTCATTCTTATTGCGACCATTCTGATGATTCCTGGGCTTTCGGCCTCACTAAGTCCGATTGATATAGAGGCTTACAATATGGATTCGCCTGAGCTAGAGGCTAACGATGCGATGAGAGAAGATTTCGCTGGAGCTGGAAATATCTGGGGTTTTGGAGTCTTCATACGTTCAGAGGATCAAGTAGAATTGAATCCTTCAGAAATTGAGATGATTAGTCCCTTCCCAGGGGAAAAGATCGGGGTGGAAGAACCGATTGGTGGAATACTCAATCTTAGTGTTCTGAGGGAAATTGATCAGAAAGCCGAGCTTCTGAGAAATCACGACTTGTCTCAATATTACCTCAACTTTGCCTCGGAGATATCCGGAGAACCCCTTGTGGGGGTTTTGGACTTACCGAATGAGTTAAGGATTTTCATGGACAATCGATCCCTGCTCACTAATCCCCGTATCAGCCCTACGACACTACAGTGGGAGGATGCACCCACAAATTGGAATGACTGTGGGGAATTGGAATGCCTATCTTTCGATGATTCCAATATCACCCAGTCACACATAGATCTGGCTGCACACAGGATGGCCAACAATAGCAGAGGTTCGTTTCTTCGCTTCCTTTCAGTGGATCGTTCCTTTGTGGCAGATCCTACCAGTTCTGTGATTGGCCCCCTTGATGGGAACCTGAACCTTGATGGGACAATTAGTGCAGAAAATTGGGGAAACGGTAGGTGGTCGGCTTCTTCAGCATGGATGATACTAAACCTTGATCGTGAACAAATGCAATCCAATGGATGGACATTTGCATGGATAGATGCTAGAAGCGAGTTTGGATTCAACGTGGATGGATTAGCATTCGAGACTGATCCAATTCAGTATACTATGGAGCAATGCAGGTTGGATGTCGAAGAGGGACTGGAGCCCTGTTCAGTAGAATGGCTCTATCTTGCAATTGAGGAGGAGCTAAGAAATTCGGATGAGCTTGTTGTGACTGTCCTTCTTGGTGAGGGGCCAAATGTTGAGATTAACCGTGAATTGCTGTCTAGTGCATTTCTAATCGGAATAATGGGGATTGTGGTAATAGCTCTTCTCTGGCTTAGCCTTCGGAGAATTTCTGACGTCGCAATTGTTGGTTCGGGCCTGATAATTAGTTTAGTTTGGATGCAGGGATTGATTGGTTGGCTTGCCTTGCTTGGTGAAAAGCTAGACTTCGAATTGATTGCTAGATCGCAATTTTCCAATCTTCTGCCCATATTGGTTCTGGCTCTGGGAATTGACGATTCATTGCATGCCCTGCATCGATACAAAGAGGAGAGAAGATCGGGGATGGTCCCTGAACAAGCAGCACACATTTCCATTTCCAGAGTTGGCAGAGCGATAATGCTCACCAGCATGACGACAATCGTAGCTTTCCTAGCTAACCTCTCTTCAGACATTGCAGCGCTACGATCTTTTGGAGTAGAAGCGGGACTAGGGGTATTCAGTGCATTCGTTCTTACTGGACTCTGGGTTCCGTTACTGAGGTTAGACCTGGATCTGTTTCTGCAGAGTAGGGAAAAGCTAGGGGATGAGGAGGAGGGGACAGTTCACCTTGTTCCCAGTTCGTGGCTTTCTGCAACAGCTGAGGCATCATTCAAAGCAGCAGTTCCAGTAATATTAATCACATCCATCCTTACTTGGTTGTCAATCTCCCCTATGTTATCACTAGAAGGGGACTTCCAGATTGATGACTTCCTTGATGATGAGTCAGACTTCGCCATGGGAGTTGGGCTGGTTAACGAGCGATTTGCCGATGGAGAGCCTGGTTATATTTTCGTAGAGGGAGACATGTCCAATCCACTTGTGCTCGATGCAATCGGTGAGCTCCGCACAAATATGAACTCCCATGGTCCTGATGCCCCTGATCAAATTTCCAGAACACCAAATGGAAATGTGGAATTGATCGCATTGGATCAGATCATTCTCTTCACACAAGCAGCGATCGCTTGGAACTCGACGCCATTTGAGGAAGCTGGGTGGAATGTCACAAAAGAAGATGGGGGAGTAGGTTGCCAGACTCTAACAGTTCCCCATCCATCGAACGGCTTCGTTAGATTGCCGCAAATCGATGACAGGGGTTGCCTATTGTTTCTTTATGGATTCATCCTCACATTTGGAGTTCCAGAGAGTGGTGGCTACCCAGAGCTCCCCCCTGGAATTATTGCCGAATTCATCCAGACAATGGATCAGATTGACCCTAGTCAACCATGGCTAACTATTGACGGAAGAGAGCCAATGTACACTAGAATGGCAATGAGATTCGGGCTTACCAACCCAGAGCAATTCGCATTGATTGAGCCGGCACTAGAGCAATTGGAATCGGATATGGTGCCATTCCAGAATCTTTCTTCGACCCCCTTGGAGCTTAGAGGAGATTTGGGGCAGGCATTTTTGAATCCGGACTTGCCTGTCACTTGGGCAATCCCCACAGGTGACCCAGTGGTACGATTTGTGGCTGCTGATGGCATGCAAGATCAGATGCAGGAGACACTAGCAATCGGTCTTCTGTCCGTATTGGTCACACTGTGGTGGGGCTTTAGACCAGATGGGGAACTCAAGGAGAGGATTAGTGTTAGGCCAAAGGTGATGGATCTGATAATAACGACGGTGATTACGTTATGTTTCTCTTGGGCCTGTTCGATAGTAATCGGTAAATCGGCATTTCTCCCGGCTGTTGTCGCTTCGGTGACAATGAGTATGATATGGGGATTGCCTTCCTTCGGTTTTGCTTTGTTGGCAACAGCTCCAATAGCAGTTGTAATTGTCTGGTTATACGCACTGATCGGAATTGCAGGATTTGGATTAAACATGGTCACAGTATCAATTGCGGCTATATCGCTGGGTGTTGGAGTTGACTATGTAATTCACGTAATTGAGAGATTCAGAGAAGAGGTTGAATCCGGCTCTCTGGCACTTGTTTCTGTGGGTGCTGTGGGTGGGTCTTCGGGACTTGCACTTGTCGGTTCCGCGATCTCAGATATTGCTGGTTTCTTAGTGATAATGCAGTCAAAAATGGGTTTCTTCTCCACCTTTGGCTTATTCTGTGCAGTTATGATCGGATTGGCATTGATGGCAAGCATGATTCTAACGCCAGCCGCATTGGGTCTGATTCATCGAGAGTCGAATACATTGGATTGAGAAATTGGAAACAAAGGTATTTTATCGGAAAAACCGGCCCGTGAAGCATGGCTCTTGAGTGTAACATCGATTCCAGAGGCAAGGCATTTCGACTAAGGATTGGGTTGATTGCAATAATTGCTGGAATCGGGTTGGCCTTGCTTTCATTCACTGAATTCGAGATTTTTGGATTTGGGGTCCATTGGATTGTTCCGTCAGCGGTTTTAGCGGGCGGTTCATTCTCAATCTTCGAAAGTTGGTCGGGATGGTGTATTGCCCGTGCAATGGGATTCAGAACCTCAATTTGACTCAATTCCACAGACCCAAAGAGTCCCTCAAACCCTGCTCAACATCAGTGTGCAAGAACTCAAAACCCTCTGATTGAAGCCTCTCTGGAAGAACCCGCTGACTATCCAGAACAAGTCGTTCCCCCATCTCGCCAAATAGCATCTTCACTGCAAAACCGGGAACTGGGGCGAATGCGGGCCTTCTTAGGACCTTCCCCAGGGTCTTGGCAAAAAGCCTCTGAGTAACTGGGATTGGGGAGGTCAAATTGTATGCCCCCACTGATTCCTTATTCATAATCAAATGATGAATGGCATAGATCTCATCATCCATAGAGATCCAAGACATCCATTGCCTTCCCCCTCCCATTGGGCCACCTGCGCCTATTTTGAATGGAAAAAGCATCTTCCCAAGTGCGCCGCCCACGGCGGTTAGAACAATGCCCGTTCTCAGGAAAACGGTCCGAACTCCTGATTCTTCTGCCTTGGAAGCGGCCTGCTCCCAATCAGAGCAAACCTCTGGTAAAAAACCCGAGCCGAGTCTGCTTCTCTCCGTCAGCTTCGAGGCTCCTTGATCGCCATACCATCCAATGGCACTGGCTAATACGAAAACCTCTGGCTTGAGATTAATCGATGAGATTGCATTGGAAAGCAACTCAGTGCTCTGGACCCTAGAGTTTCGGATCTCTTTCTTTCTTTTGCTGCTCCATCTCTTATCTCCAATTCCTACTCCTCCAAGATGAATGATTACATCGAAACCCTCCAGAATACTAGCGTCTAACTCTCCTTTGGCGGGATTCCAGAATAGCTCTTTTGCACCATCTCTGATCTTTCTCCTCACTAATCGCCAAACATCATGTCCGCCAGTGTCCAGAAATGCAACTAACTGGGTTCCAATCATCCCTGAAGATCCTGCGACCAGAATCTTCTTTCGGTGAAACTGTGAGAACTTTGCATGTTGTTCAAGGTCCCGGACTAATCGAATCTCACGAGCCTTGAACATCCTTGAAATTCTCTTTCTTACTAGCGTTCCCCCTAATGCTCTGTCGACAAAATTCCCAATGGATCCAAATGGGACCTGATACGAAACCTCGTCCACTACTGTTGTTTTGCCTCCCTCTTCAGAAAGGTGATGCTGGTGATCCCAGCTCCGAAATGGACCCTTTACCATCCTATCAGCGAAATGATTCGGTGGATCGTATGCAGTGTGCTCAGCTATCCATGTCATCTTTACAGGTCCCATTGGGAATCTGAATACTCTACGCGACCCAACTTCAAGAGAATCGTCGGCGCTGACTTCCTCGGCTACTTCCCAAGGTGGCATAAGTCTCCGAAAAGAGCCCTCATGCTCAAACCACTGGAAGGTTGTTTCCGCATCAGCATTTACTTCGGTCTCATGTCTGTAGTGGTACACTTTCAAGGCCCCCTCTGAAAAGTAAATCGCGATAAAGGTCATATTTCATTTTTCATATTCCAGGTTCTCCAAATGCTCAAAATTTTTTGAGTTTTTTGCGTAACAGTTGAAGGTAAGACAATTATTGGAAGATAGGAAGGGGGGTCCGGGATGGCTAGAGAGATGCTTTCGGAAATAAAGAGGGAGGATGAAGACTGTGTTCTCAGATTTGGCGATGGCACAAGTTTCAGAATTGGTTACTTTGTGATTCGATGCAACTGCCAGTGTGCTAAATGCAAACCTCGCCAAGAGAATGAGCAGCGTAGAATAGAGCTTGAGGAGGAAGTAGCTCGATTAAGGTTAGAAAAGCCAAGGGTACAGCCGATTGGCCGTTATGGAATACAACTTGAATGGCCTTCAGGTTGTTCGAGCGGGATTCACTCGTTTGCCCATCTTCGTAAGCTTTGTGAGTCCCATGGAACCCTCTTGTGAGTGTCTGTGTTTTTGCGAAGGAGTCAAAGGTACTGAACAACTCCGGAATACGTCGAAGTAGTGGATCTCCTCCGCTTTTTCGGTGGTGGAATATGGGCGATAATGGAACGAAGGAGCTCGATAATGGGCTTGATGAAGAAGATCAGTGGCAATTGTATGCATCCGCTGAGTATGGATCGGACTATGACGTAAGCGAAGAGAGTGATGCCCCGGAATTAGACGAAGAGGAGGTTTGGTTCGATGGAGATGATTTCGAAGTGGATAGGGGAACTCTGGACTGGGATGCCCCCCCATGCCCAGCACCTCTGGGAATTACGCATGTTATTAAGTTGGGAGTTTGTGATTACTGCTTAAACAGAATCAGTGGAAGAATTTCAGATAAAAGGGGTGCTGATGCAGGAAGTGAGTTGCGAGATGAGGTATTTCAGAGGGATTCCGATCTACCTTCGAAGATCTCTCAGGATATTTGCCCACTCTGCGAGAACCTGTTTGACGACGTAGAGAATATTGTCAACAGGGTAATTGATTCCCTAACTGGAATTGCGTTCTCGACATTGCAATTTGGAATTCATCTTCCGAAGGACTTGATTCAGGAAGAAGATAGGGTCCGGACGAAATTCGGGGCACAGGGGTCTCTTCCTCTGAAAGGGGCTCTTGTCAGGTCAATTCACGAGAGGATAATGGAGTCAGATATGGACGTTGTCTTCGTAAAGGAGAGGCCGGATGTAATGATCCTAGTGGATGGGTTAACACTCCGAGTAGATGTTGATGTTAGGCCAGTTTTCCTCTATGGGAGATACAGGAAGTTTGCTAGGGGCATTCCACAGACACGGTGGCCTTGCAGAGCTTGTAGAGGTAGATCAAATGGATGTGATTCTTGCGATGGAACCGGACTCCAATATCCTGACTCGGTGCAGGACTTGATTGGTGAACCGATTAGAAGTGCCCTTAATGCAAGTGACACATCCTTTCATGGAATGGGCAGAGAGGACATCGATGTACGTTGCATGGGTTCGGGTAGACCGTTTGTTTTGGAGGTAAAACGTCCTTCTATTCGTGATTATCAATTGGATGAACTTGTTCGCTTGGTAAACGAAAATGGTTCAGGAAGAGTTGAGGTCGATGAATTGTCCTGGTGCAATAGATCGAGGATCAATGAAGTAAAGAGTTCTAGATCCGATAAGTCCTACAACATCAGGTTTCGAACTAGCGAAACAATCGATTCGCAATTAGTTTCCAAATCTATTCTCTCTCTTTCCGATACTGAGATAAACCAAGAGACGCCCAAACGAGTTTCCCATCGGAGAGCGGATAAGATAAGGAAACGTAGAGTGGTTTCAGTTGATTCGGTCTCTGTTGAAGGCGATGAAGTTGAGGTGACTCTGCGATGTGAGGCTGGGACTTACGTGAAAGAACTCGTGCATTCAGACGAGGGTCGTACGGTTCCCTCTATCAGTAGTGTCATTGGCACTGAGTGCGAGGTGATTTGGCTTGATGTCGAAGATATTCACTACGAATTGGCTCTCAGTTGAAATCCGAGTCCTTAAGAACGCTGCACAGGTCGCCGCAATTCGTAACATTGGGTTGTATAGACATGGTCACGAGAACTAAGGGGCTACGTAGAGGGACGCGGAGCATCCTCAGCAAGAGTAAGAGTGAGCGTCGAAGACTGTTCATTGGACGTGTGATGCACAATTACGAGGTTGGCGAGAAAGTAGCTATTGTTTTAGATGGCGCTCAACAGAAGGGGATGCCTCATCGTCGTTTCCAAGGACGAACTGGAGAGATTTCTGGAAAGCAAGGTCGTGCCTTCGTCGTCAGCGTATTAGATGGAAACAAAGAAAAGACTGTGGTGGCAAGACCCGAACACCTTAGACCAATAGAGTGAGGATCGATCATGACTGAAAAGGAATTTGTTGATTATTCGAGTGTTAGAGATTTATTGCTAGACGCAATAAACAGACGAGGTGAAATATCGTATGAACAGACCATGGCTTTGCAGCACGCTGAGTGGAGAGCAAGTGCAGGGGGTAATCCTGCTGGATTAAAAACGGATCCTGAAGTATTCAATGGACTTTTGAAGGAGCTTGCTGAAAATGAAAAATTATCTCAGCACCCAGAAATCTGCTCGAAGATAGCAGAAGTTTCTCCAATGACTGTGGCAGAGATGAGGGTGATTATTGCTAGCAAGCGAATTGCGATGTCGACTGAAGAAGTGGAAGAGGTAATCACCATCGTACGTCAACACGTTCTTTGAGGAAATATCTGGTTCAATCGCTCATTTGATGATGTATAACCTTCCGGAGGTAATGAGAGACATGCAAGATGAGGGTGATGCTGGGTCGGAATCGAAGGATGATCCGTTCCACAGTGAAACTAGAATTCGTGTATTGAACCTTCAAGAAAGGAGGCCGATTGGAAATGAAGCGCAATGCGTCAGCGAACCATCTTTGTTCATAGTTAGGGCAAGAATTTCCGGAAATGGGAATTTTTCCATAGGTGATTTAATTGACTTGCCGAACGAGAATTGTGGTCCGCTTTCCGAAGTGAGGCTGAGGGACCTGAGTAGTGGGGCGAGACAGGAGTTGGTCCCATCTATTTGTGAGTCGATAAGATACGAACCAGATAGGCATCTGGAGTTCTACAATAGGGCGAACAATCTTTCTCTGAAATTTCACGCATTCCAACTACTTCCGGGAGTAGGGAACTCCAAGGCACAGCAGATGGTCGGTTTGAGGGGGATGGCTGGGTGGGGCTCATTTGAGGAGGTTGATGATTCATGTGCTATTGATTCCGTGCATCTCCTGGCAGAAAGATACCTCAAGGAGATGGAAGACCCTGCACAGACTCCCCGTTTACTTGATTTGTTAGTCCGCTCAGAGAGATTGCAGTGACTTCGCTGGATGAACTGGACACTCGCCTCTTGGTGGATCTGCTGACCGATAGGATCGTTCCTATGAAGGCACTTGGACAGCACTACTTGCTGGATGACAGTGTGATAGTGAGATCGATAGATCTGGTATCTGATAATGGAGCTCCATTGGGACCTGGGTCCCACGTACTTGAGATTGGTCCGGGTTCTGGTGCACTGACTCTGGCTCTTCTCCGGACTGGAGCGAGAGTCTCCGCATTGGAGATTGACGAGAGCTCAGTGGAACATCTTGAGAGGGTATTTGGTGGAATAGACTGTGACTTGGAAGTAATTGTCGCTGATGCGGTGTCCGCAAAATGGCCAGAAGGAGTTACACACGTAATTTCCAATATTCCCTACCAGATTTCTAGCCCCATAATTGAGAGGATATGCAACTACAGTGACCATGGATCCCTTATTTCGGTGGCCATACTATTGCAAGATGAGTTTGCTTCAAGGTTGTCAATGGAAATTCCCCCATATGACGTAGGCCCCCTGGGTTTGAGGATGTGGATTGACTTCGATGTTATCCTAGATAGGAAAGTACCGATGTCATCATTCAGGCCACAACCTCGCGTGAACTCGAGGCTTGTTGCCCTTTCTCCTATATTTCGTCAAGAGTTCGTTGAATTAGATAGAGGTCTATTCAAAATGGTGACGAAACACTGTTTTTCGCACCGGAGGAGGAAGCTTAGGACCCTACTATCAAAGCCTCCCAGTAGAATATCCCGGCTAAAGGATTGGCACAAGGAAAGATGGATTGATGCAGTTTCAGGGATGTTTGTATCAGAAGGGGGAAAACTACCATCCGGATGGTTGGATCTAAGGCCAGAAAACCTATCTCCAGAGCAATGGGGTGAATTAGTGCTAGGAATTTCTGGGATTTAGGCAGAAATGGGGTCTTTTCGGCAGCGCCTTGATAGCGGCCCCCCGCTTCGGAGCGACAGCCGGGAGAATGGTTCCGGGTTCTGGGATGTGATTTTTTGGCAAAGAAGGATACCTATCTTGCTCTGCTCCGCAGGGGAATTGACGAGACCACAGCTCAGATTCTCTCAGAGGGTGGTCTGAAAATTGGTGATCTCAAGAAACTAGATTCTGACACACTTGTGAATAACTATGGGATAAAAAAGGAAGTTTCTACTTCAGTGCTTGATGCTGTCAAGGCCGGCCCAAGAGCATCAGGTAGACAGCAATTCTTGGCCGATGTCCTCTCCGATAGCGGCAAGAAGGTGGACAAGATTGAGGAAACCCGATTTAAGAGGGAGCAAAAGGACATCTTCGCAGAAATACTGGAGAAAAAGGAGCAAATTAGACTGGCCAAGGTCGAGTCGTTCAGGAATCAAAAACTCGTAATGAATAGGTTGGGGAAGACAATCGAGCTTATTGTGAAGTTGGAGAATACACTGGATGACGAGTCAAAAGACGAGCAGAAATCCAAGCTGAAAGATCAACTGGAAACTAGGGGCCTGGAAGCTGCTAGAGACCATGAGATGCTCGAACTGGTGGGCACACCCCAGGATATAGTGGACTTCAGAAGGCAAATTGCCCCTCTGCTATGCCTCCATGCTTGTCCTAACTGTGGGGATGAAATGGATCCTAGATCAAGCATCATGGATGACTACTCTGATTTCTCATTGATATGTTGGGAATGCGAAGAGGAGTTTAGGGCCCCCATGGCGAACATCGTGGAGGGACGGTTGCAGAATGGGTCACGCATCAAGATTGATCCTAAGATCAAACCTAGAATGCCTGTGATAAAGCCACCAATCAAAGATAGTTCCAGATCAGTTACTGATCTAATGAAGAAAGATCTGGAGTCAGCAGGAGCTTCTGCTGAGGAGCTAGAAGCTGCATTGGAGTCTAGTGCCCTATCTGGGGTGTTGATGAGCATAGATGAATGGATTGACCAGACTATAGCGGCAAAGGGTTACATTCAGGCCCAAGAAGACAGGGAGGAGTTCATTATTGCCACAGGGGCAGGAGCTACAAAGTTCAACAAATGGATGAAGAAGGCAGGATTGCGGTTCAACAAGCAAACCGGACGATGGACACGGTGGGAAGACCGGTAGGATTTTCGATGACGGATGATCTTGCTCTGGTCAGGTTCTTCAGAGGTCGTATGATTATTGGTTCCGCGCCCGCAGACCCTGATCTTCATATAATCCAGATTGCAGACCAAGCAGGAATTGAGATTCCCTCGAATTGTACCTCAGGAAATTGCGGCACATGCCTAGTCAGATTGATTCATGGAGAAGTTGAGATACCAGAGGAGCTGCCTCCGGGACTGGATGAAGAACTGATCTCAGAGGGAGGGATTCTTACTTGCTGTCTCAGTCCCAAGGGTTCTTGTGATATCGATCTGATCCCCCCCCTGTAGGTGAAAAGGTGGACTATTGGATGGATTTGGAATTTTTGCAGGCCCTTGTAATCTCCGTATTGGGAATTACAATTGCTAGCTGGTGGTTTTACAATAGAATATCGACAAAACTGAGAGAGATTGAGGAAAGATCGAAGTCACCCTAGAGAATTACCGACGGTGAGAAGTGAGCACCTATTACTCATTGATAGCCGCTGTCCAACGATTAGACTGGGGAATTCCGACAACCTCTATGTGACAAGCCATAATTCCCTTCTGTTCTTTGAGGACGGATCTCAAATCAATGAGATCTGCAAGACAGCATGGGCAGTGAGGATGAGTTGGGCGAATCCACAACTCAACAATTCCAGACTCGTCCACCTCAACACCCTTTAGAATTGAAGAGTTGACGAGCGGTTTTCCATGTGGTTCATTTCTGGTTCTTAGCAACCTTGCGAGATGTCTCTGAGCATTTGATTTGGTACTGGTCATTTCACCACTCCGAAATCATAGGGAAGTTCTCCCCCGCAGTCAGACAATGCATCCCGTCCTCAGTTCTTACCCAAGTGTCCTCAATTCCAATGGCTCCATCATCAAACACCAGCTTAGGCTCAATGGCCATAATCCCCGATAAAGGAAGACTTCTATCAAATCCCTTTGCAATTACCGGTGTTTCATCTAATTCCAAGCCGACAGAATGCCCAAGAAATTTCGCTTGGTTTGGCGGCATTCCCATTAGATTTTCTGAATGGCCCATTTCTGCTATCATCTCGCTTCCCTTTCCCCAGGCAGTGGAGCATTCATCGCCCTTTGCAAGAGAATCGGTTAACTCATTGCTGATTTCAATCATGTCATCCAGCAAATTTGCCCACCTATCTGGCATCTTCCCGGCACAGAACATTCTCGTACAGTCTGAAACATATCCCCTATGCACGTGCACAATGTCGACGAGAACCGGCTGACCCTCCTCTACTTTTGCAAAACCTGCTCCTAATGATGAGATAGGGCTGGCTCCGAGGCCTCCCACAGCCGAATCAAAGTATGAAGGGATGGCTCCTGAATGGCCCGCTGTTATGACAACCCTGTCGCAATCCATGGGCCATTTGCGCATTCTAATCCTTCCACCGAAGCCGGCGGACCTGCTGATTGCATCTGCCAAACCGGCCATCTCAACCTCTGTCTTACCTAATCCTCCAGAATTGTGGATTTCCTCAAACATTGTCCTATTTATCTCTCCACTTTCTCTAATCATGGCTACTTCCCAATCAGACTTGACTTCCCTGAGTTCGTATAGCAGATTCGTACAATCCTGACTTTCACCAGGGATGTCTGGCATCTTTGAATTGACAAAAATCCACCTACTATGGGGAATCTTTCCCTCTAGGAGCCCTGGCTTCCTAGTGCATCCGGCTTCAACCAAAGATTCTTCGAGATTAGCCATTCTAGGATGGGCTTCGGTGATATGGGGGCTGTTTCCACCTCCTGACTCAAATATCGCTCTCTTCTTTGACCTTCGGACCCAATGTGTATTTTCAATTTTAGAGTCATCGGAACCAATTAGTAGCAATGAATTCTGTCTACCTCCAGTAAGCCAGTAAAGCTCAACGGGATCGTCAATCAGTATGGATTCGATTCCGTTCTCAGCTAATTTTCTTGAGAGTCGGGTTTGCCTTGCTTCTAGCTCGGAAACTGGAACGCGCCAATCCTGGCCATCAGGGCCAACAATCCTGTCTGTTTCCCATGCCATATCATCCCTCACATTGCCATAGGCAAAGGCATTTTGGGTTCTATGTCGTAGAATTATTTCCACAACCCCCAAAGGTGAACGTCTAGTGCCAGACCCGTGGGGGACGTTCTGTCGCTTGACCACGTTCGCCTTCAGGGGCATACAATATTGTACCGTGTGGATGTGAATTCACCACTGGATCCATCCACGGGAAAATTGCTTGATGATGGTAGATTGAGAGCCATTTTGCCAACTCTTTGGGAGATGGATCGTTCTAAGGTTGTGATACTTGCTCATCAATCGAGACCAGGTAAATCGGACTTTACCAATACAAGGGAGCACTGTAGAAGACTTGAGGAGATTATGGGAAAATCCATCACCTTTGTTCCGGACGTATGTGGAGAAATCGCAATTGGCGCTATAGAATCGATGGCTGATGGAGAAATTGTATTCTTGGATAATGTCCGTGGAGTCGATGAAGAGTATGGTGGGAAGAAATATACTTCCAATAAGGAGACTGAAAACACAGAAATAGCTTCAACTCTCTCTTCATTGGCTGATGTTTATGTCTCAGACGCATTCGCTGCTGCACATAGAAGATCCCCGACACTAACCGGTTTTACGAATTCAATCCCATGCGTTGCCGGTAGACTCATGCAGAGGGAGATTGAGAGCTTGCGAATTGCTACTAAGGACCCGCCCGAACCCTACTTGGTAATTCTCGGAGGGGCCAAATGTGATGATTCATTGCGAGTTGCAATGAATCTAATCGCCAGAGGAAAATTGGAGCGTGTGGCATTTGTTGGAGTTGTTGGAAATCTGATGCTTTGGGCGAGTGGAGTCGACATAGGCGGTCGTAACTCAGATTTCATTAGAGAGTCGATGGGTAAGGAATTCGGCAGTACTTGGGAGATAGCTGAGAAGTTGATTTTGGATCACTCTGATTTGATTGTGTTGCCCAGTGATGTTGCAGTGGAGAAGGATGGAGTCAGGCATCCACTTTCATTATCTGAACTGCCGACCAATTATCCAATTTATGATGTTGGGATGCAGACCCTGATGAATCTCAGACCTTTGGTTGATTCGGCTGAATGCATACTTTGGAACGGCCCTGCGTCATACTTTGAGCTGCCTGAGTTTGCCTTTGGAACGATTGAGATACTGAATATGTGTGTTGAAGCGCCTGGAATGACGATAATTGGGGGCGGCCATACTAGTGCTCTAGTAAATCAGAGAGGAGTTGCAAGTCAAGTTTACCACAATAGTACAGGGGGTGGGGCTACCATATCTTTCCTGTCTGGGGAATCTATGCCTGTAATCGCTTCATTGAAAAACTCTAGGAAGAGATTTGAGGATGAACTTGTTAGACTCGGCCTATCCTCTTGATGGAGCCACTGGGGAGATTCGAACTCCCGGCCTTCTGATTACGAATCAGACGCTCTACCGAGCTAAGCTACAGTGGCAGGGTAGCATCCAAATCAATAATCTGCATAAGAGAATCGGTGATTCTCGGAGGCCCTCACCTGAGTTCATTTAGATCGGCTAAATGACCAATTCTATCCCTTACATCAGATAGAATGGCATCCAGAGCTGCCTTGTTTCGCCCCTCGGCCCGCATAACGAGTATGGGTTCTGTATTGCTGGGTCTGCAGAGGTACCAGCCATCATCATATCGGACCCTGATGCCATCGACATCAGATAGCTCCATGTCAGAGAATGCCTCGGAAATGGCTGACATAACCTCATTTCTTTCACCGATTAATTTTACTTTACCCTCGTCAGTTGTGGGATATTCATGCATGAATGAAAATCTTTCCGAGAATTTAGGTCCGCCCTCGTCTGGAGGTGGGTCCTTACAGATAATTGACATCAATCTTGCAGCGCAATAAATTGCATCATCGAAACCATCCCATTTATCGTTCATGAAGAAGTGCCCGGACATCTCACCTGCCATTGGGGAATTTGGGTTATTCCTAAGCTCTAGCTTCATGAAAGTATGACCGGTTCTAACCATTATTGGGATTCCTCCTAAATTCTCTATTGCTTCTTCTAACGCCATGCTACACTTCACATCATAGAAAATGGTCTTCTGTTCATCTGATGCGTTATCTGGCAGATTACTTAGGATATCTCTCACAAAAATACCCATCAAACGATCTGGATGAATGAATCTGCCCCTCTCGTCGACCACACCAAGCCTGTCACCATCACCGTCCATACCTATTCCAAATTCCGCTCCATGCTCAATCACAGCCTTGGAAAGGCTCTGCATATTCTCCTTCCTTGTCGGGTCTGGAGGATGATTTGGGAATGTGTTGTCCCATTCGCAGAAAAGGGGAATTACATCGACTCCTAGTTTTTCCAAAGTCCTGACTGCAAGAGGCCCCGGTACAGCATTACCACAATCAAGTACCACTCTAATTTTTCTTGGGATCTTTCCTACGCTGTCGATTATGGAATTGACATATTGGTCTTCATAATCTTCCATTTTCTGATAACTGCCATTTCCTTCTCTGAACTTACCGCTCTCGAAGGTTCTTCTTATGTCCTGTAGCTCCTCTCCACCAAGAGGCATCGTTCCCAGACAAATCTTGAATCCATTATATTCAGGGGGGTTGTGACTGGCCGTAATGGCTACTGCAACGTCAACCGGTAAGTCAACTGATGATCGGTAAAGGACACCAGTAGTTGTGATACCAAGGTCCAGTACATCAGCTCCGGATTCGTTAAGGCCCCTTACGAAGGCTTCGTGATACTCAGGACTGGATTCTCGGATATCCCTGACCAAAGAAACGCATCTGGCATCGAGGTGAGTAGCGATGGCACGTCCTAGTGTTTGGGAGAATTTGGCGTCCAATTCTTTGCCTGCGATACCCCTGATATCATATGCCTTGAAGACAGTCATATTATCACCACACATTGACACTATCTAATCATTCTTAGTCACGGGGTTTCACTTTGCATACTTCTCTGCCCCATGGAAATGTAGTGAAACATAGTCCTCATCACCTACTACCCAGCTATCATGGGGACTGGGGCTGACATAGAACATATCTCCGGCCCTTAATTCGTGTATTTCACCATTTTTGAAGGCGCATGTCGCAACCCCAGAGAGTACCATACCAAGATGTTCGACTTCACAGAATTCGGTTCCCGAGATTGGGGAGACATCGACTGACCATTTCCAACCTGAGTGATAAGTAGCCCTTCCTATTGTCATTCCTTCAAAGTGAACTAACTCAAACTTTCCCTTCTCAAAAATCCTAATCTCGTCAGGTTCTTCAAATCTCTTCAAAATGATGTCATCCATGCAATCACCTAAACCAGTGCCTCCTCTAAATCAGCTGGGAGATCTGTCCGATACTCGCCCGAGTTTCGGAAGGCCTCGCAAATTATCTCCACCAAAGCCCCCATTGGTAATCTTGGAACCTCATATGCAGCCCTAGCTGGAGGGATTATGTCACCTAACCAATCCCCATATATCTCGTTAATCTTTGCATAATCATCAATATTCGTCATCAATACAGTAACCTTGACCAGATCGGCTTTCGAGGAGTTAGCGGCTGCGAGTAGGTCGTCTATCTTCGACAGAGTTCCCATGGTCTGCGACTCTATGTCATCTCCGGACTCTATGTCAACCTGTCCTGAGAGCCAAATATGGTCCCTAACATTGATTCCAGGGCTATATGGTCCGAACTTTGCTCCGCCTGTATCTATTTTCAACTTCCTGTTCATGCTAACCGGAGGGGTTAGTAGGTCATAGGATTAATCACGTAACAATTCGATAATTGTGATATGATCGGCAGCCATCTCGTCATCCTTAATCTTGTTCAACCCTTTCCATTCGGCGCCATCTGCATCATCCCCTGCAACTGGAACAGATTCTGGGTTTACTGAGACTTTGTAGAAGACTGAGACTATGTGCCCTCTAGGATCACGGGAGGGGTGTCCTAGAACTGCGAAGACCGAAGGGTTATTTCCGGAAACCCCAGTTTCCTCTAGTAATTCTCGAACTACGGAATCCTCTGGATCCTCGCCATGTTCAACGAACCCCCCGGGAAATGCGAGGAATCCCTTCCAAGGTTCTCTCCCTCGTCTGATCAACAAAACCTGGATTTCGTTTTCATCTTCGCGTAGGGCAATCGCATCCACGGTGAGTTTTGGATTGTGGAAATTTTCATTGCCCATATCTTCGCCTTCTTTCTTGGTAGGTCTCAATCGCATCATACAAATCTTGCTTGGAGAATGATGGCCAGTTCACATCAGTGAAATAAAGCTCCGAATAGGCAATCTGCCATAGGAGGAAATTGGAAACCCTCTCCTCACCACTAGTTCTGATTACAAGATCTGGGTCGGGGATTTGGTCATCGTAGAGACGGTTTGAAATCTCTTCAGTGTTTATTTCGTCCATAGAAATCTTACCAGCAGCATGATCGGAGGCCAGCGATTTGACTGCGTCAACAATTTCCTCACGGCCCCCATATGCTAGGCATACTGTGAAAGTGAAGTCATCGTAATCTCCTGTTCTTTCCTCGGCATTGGAGATGGCTTCCCTCACTCTAGATGGTAATTCACTGATTCTTCCAGCGGCCTTGACCCTAACTTTACTGGAATGAATCCTTGGATCTTCGGCGATCTCATTGAGGCCTGTGACATAAAGATCGTAAAGTGTCTCAAGTTCGTCATCTGTACGCCCCCTGATGTTCTCAGTGGAGAGTGCGTACACGGTTAGATGCGTGACACCAAGGTCTAGAATCCAATCCATTACCTCTTTCAGTTTCTCCTTGCCAAGTTGATGGCCAAATTCCGATCCAAGTTGTTTGTTCCACGCAAACCTCCGGTTCCCATCCATGATTATTGAGATGTGAGAAGGAATGGGTGATTTGAGAATCCTATCTTTCTGCCTCCTCACTCTGACTCTATCAAGTCTGGAAACAAAACTCCAAGCGAACCAGGAATTGGCAAGAAACTTGGCAGGTTTGGAAAATATCCTGAATCTGAGCAGCCATTCAGCAAATCTATCGATTCGATTTCCAAGTCGCCCTACTGGTCTGCCCACGAAGTCGCCCGTGGGATTCAACGGTTAAGGCCAACTGAATTATGTCAACCTATTCAAAAACAATATTGGCAGTGTCCCCGACCCTATCTAGGAGTCCTTTCTCGGGATTTACCACTATCACTTGCCCGGAATGCTCCCACACTGGGATGTCGTGTTTGCTATTTCCTGCATACCCAAAACCACCCTCCCCGAACCTTGAAATCAGAGCCTCGGCCTTTTTCTGTCCCCTTAGGTTATATTTTGTATCTGAAGCGATGACGTCCGAGAAAATCCCCAAGTATGCCGCGACCTTTTCGGCGACAATCCTATCTGAGGCAGTAGCCAAGAGAATGTACCTGCCCTTGGCATGTTCCCCAGTAAGCCAGTCTAGAAACTCCTTATGGAATTCCAATTCGCTGGGATCAAAATTTAACCTAATTGCTAGGTCCCTCTTCCATTGTGCCCTTTTCCCCAACATTTCATTGGAAAGAACTCCTGGTATCAACCAAGGCATCCTCAATAATACCCTTTTGATGCTAACCCAACTCATATCAGTCAGTATCAGTGTCCCATCCATGTCAACAGCCAGGGGGAGCGCTTCTGGTTCTTCGTCCATGATGTTCGCTGGGGGTTTCTGGATTCAAGCCTTCGCAGACCGATTTAATGAAGCGGGGGACCCCATCCTGCGATTGGGGAGACATGTCAGACTGGGAGAAGGTTTGGAGGCCTGCGGCTATGTCGGCATTGGAAAACGATTCCAACTTGCCATCAAGTTTTTCTGAGTTCACCTTTGCTGGGATAGGCCTAACTTGTGGGATCTTGGAACCAAAGAAACTTGAGAAAACAACTGACTGGTTGGAAATTATTGCAGATCTAGAATCCTGGGGAGAGGTACCTGATCCAGACAAAATTGGGAGTTTGTCTGTCTCAGAAAATGAACGTGGCCCGGTGGTGGAGATTGCCTCTGAGAAGATTTGGATAGCGGAATTCCTACCGTGGGGAACTGATGGTTTCTTTCGGAAAAGAAGCGAGTCGGCTGGTGATAGTGCAATCGCTCCCTGTGGCATATATTATTGGAAGGACAGGGAGGTGATCCTTCTAAGGCAAAAAGTGGACTATAATTTTGAAGCGGGTAGTGAGTTGGCTATTTCTCTATCCTCAGGCGAGATGGGTCGCTCGAAGGAAATCCTACACGAATGTGGCGCGATTCTAGGTAGATATCATGACACCGTTAGAGATGTGAGAACAACGCCTCCAGACCCAAGGAAGTGGAACTTCCGCCTTTCCAAGATTGAGGAACGTCTTCGGGCTGACTCTCTCTGGAGAGCACCGCATCAATCGACTACGGAATGCATGCTAAGCCTAGGTGACGTACGATTTTCAGATATTGTGGATGGTAAGATTAGGATTGGGAGACCAAGGATTGCAGACGGACTGATAGCTCCTGAGTGCGAGTTTCCGGCCATTAGGGATCTTTCGTCCCTAGTTCATGACCTCTCGAGGATTTGCTATGAAGTTGGAAATGATTTGGACATGGTTGATCTGAGATCATCATTGATTGCTGGCTGGAAGTCAACTGCACCTGAAACCTGGTGTTCTGAGAAGTCATTCTATTCACACAGAGGTGGACTGGCCATATGGGAGTACGAGCAATGCTTGATGGATGTAATTGAAGCAGTTGCGAACCAGTCGGGAGCGCCGGAACCTGCAGTAACTCTAATCAAGTTCGTCCGCCCTTATCAAAAGAAGATGTTCAACAACAGAACAATTGGGGCTTTATCCTTCATGTCATTCTTCTTTGGACTGAGCACGCTGATTGGTTCCCTCCCACTTTCAATTCCGGATCTGCCAATTCCGGTAGCTTGTTTTGTCATGGGGGTCATGCTGAATCGCTACTATAGGAGGCTTTCACCTGCTCCAGAGCTGCCATTCAATCACTTTTGGGGATGATTGTCCCATCCTCATAAGAATAGTGTATCGGAACTCCAGTGGGAATTTCAAGTGAGGTGATTTGCTCTGGACTGATGTCCTCGATATGCATTACTATGGAGCGCAATGAGTTTCCATGGGCGGAAATCAAGACGTTTTTTCCATCTTCAAGATCTGGGACGATCTCTTCGATAAAGTATGGGATTGTCCTATCTGAGGTCATCTCTAGACTCTCGCCGTCCGGAGGAGGGACGTCGAACGACCGTCGCCAAGAGTGGACTAGATCTGCACCATATTTCTCAGCTGTTTCTTCCTTATTGAGTCCTTGGAGTGAACCATAGTGCCGCTCATTCAGACGCCAATCTTTCTTCGTGATTGCTCCATCTGAGATTTCATTGATTCCCATTATTATCTCAGCAGTACTCTGGGCTCTAATCAAGTCACTAGTATGAATCACGCCAAATTTAATCTTTGACAACTGCCTACCAGCCTCTTCGGCTTCATTGATTCCTTTTTCAGAAAGTTCAACATCTGTCCAGCCAGTGAAGCGGTTTTCAGCATTCCAAGTGGACTGTCCGTGCCGGACCAGAATAAGCCTGGCCATTCAAACACCATTTACATCTGAGATCTACGTCTCGGTTCATGGAATTTCAGATTGCAATCAATGGCCCTCGCTCGGGCCATTAGCAAGATGTCCTCGGTAAATTCTCTCTGAGTCTTTGAGCTCTGGAGGCAATAGAAATTCCCCGAAATTGTGATCTTAGGGGGTGTACTGTCAGTGATCTTGATCCACGAATCGTCAGACTTGGTGGCTCTTGGATCTTCTACTATCTGGCTGAATAGGGTTTCGCAGAAGCTCTTTAATGAGTCGGGATCGCTCTCCTCCTCAAATTCAAAATTGGGTCGAATCCGCCTGAATCTCCTCATACTAAAGTTCTCAACAGCTGAGTTCGTGATATTAGAATTGGGCATTGTGATCATGGTGTCAGCGCTAGAACGAATCATGGTGGTTCGAAGACCGATGTTAACCACCTCACCTTCAACCCCATCGACGATGATCCAGTCTCCAACGTTGAATGGCTGGTCGATGATAATAGAAATTGCCCCGAAAACGTTAGCCACCGAGTCTCTAGCTGCCAAAGCCAAGGCTAGACCAGTGATTCCCAATCCGGCAATTAACCCATTGAGGTTGAACCCCATGAAACCAGCTACTACGAAGACTCCGACGACCATCACTATGAGCCTGCCTATTGATTCCGCAACGCTAGCTAGAGATCTCCGTGCAGCCATGTTTTCCCCCTCGACGACAATGAATGCGTCCAAGAAGTCGACAAGTCTGTAAGCGGCTACAAGCATTAGGATTACAAAACCGGCCTTTGAGAATTCCATCACAATTTCCATCAATTCGGCATTCCAAGCCGGGGCAGTTTCTTCAAATATCCAATCTAATGACTGCCAGAAAACAAGCAGCCCTATCATCCAACCTAGAGATCTAGGGGCGAACAAATCCCTACCATCAATCCTTTCTGTCCTAGACAATAAATCCATCAACCTCGGAAAAAGAAACCTTCTAGATAGGAACCCGGAAAAAACGCTGAGCAGCAAAAGAGCAGAAATTATTGATATCGAGCCTGTGGAGAATCCGAAGAAATCTCCACCACTGTTCATAACCTCATTTAACTCACTAGCAAGCTTCATTGGTGTCTCGGATGGTTCATCACTCAAAAAGGCAACCCGTTGATATGTACCAGACTCCGTACGATTCAATACGTACTTGCCACTCGCCCAGATAATAGATATGCCCAGAGATGAGACAAACCAGGTTGCGCCAAGGTTGGCATCGGGTCGTAATATCCCCACTGCAGCCATGCTATTGCCGCTTCTTCTTTCACTGGCATCACCAGCTGCAATTGCACCCTCAACATTTGCTCAGGATAGTGATACAGGAGTAAATGCTGAAGATATCTGGTCATTCGAATACGCCAACCAGATATTTCCCTGGGGGCCACATGGGAATCAAGATCAACTGCAGTTTAGGTCTTACCATGATTACTTCTCAATGAAGGAGAGGATGCAGACCCTTGCGGCTTATTACCCAGAATTCCTCCAATTCCACGAGGGTTTGCTTGGAGGGACCAATGCAAGAGGAGATGTGATGACTTCCAATGAATATGAGGGTTGGTATTACAATCATGCAAGCCCTTGGATGAAAATCACTGCAAATGTCCAAGGAGGCGACTATAATGAATTCAATGGCGATGAGGGCAATTATCCCGATCGCCCGGATGTGATGCTAGTGGGAAACCATCATGCTCGTGAGTGGATGTCTTACGAAGTACCCATGTTCTTCCTAGAGACATTGGCCCACTACTATGGTAAAGCTGGTATAGACAACGATGGGGATGGCCTGATCGACGAAGATGGATGGGATGGGATTGACAACGATGGAGACTGCGGCCGGCTCAATGGGTCAGCCCAAGACTCCAACGGAGACGGGATTGCATGCGGTCCTGGTGATCTAGGTGTAGATGAGGACTTCAGTGAGCAAGATATAACGGACATGGTCAACACTCGTGAGATCTACCTAATCCCGATGCTGAATGTAGATGGGAACAGGTATGATAGAGAAGAGTTCTGTGGAGAGACAGCCTGGGAGAACTGCTACCAGTCTGGTTGGAGAAAAAACCTACGAGATAACACAGTCACAGGTATCACTCCAATTCCTGATGTCGACGAGCAGGTCGATGAGGGGTGCGATGGAGTAGACCTGAATCGCAACTACCAATTCGAGTGGGGTGCACCTCTAGGGGCCACTGGCCCACTGTTTCCGGGAATGTGCTATGCTGGCGGGCCGAACAACGATGTTTACAATGGACCTGTGAACCTAGAGGACAACGATGGAGATGGCCTAGTAAACGAGGATCACGTTGATGGAAAGGACGATGATGCTGATGGCCAGATAGATGAGGACTGGATGGGAGGAAATTCCGAGCCGGAAACCAAGTTCATACAAGATCTGACTGAAATGAATGACGATGATGGGGACGGAGCGTCAGATTTCAAGAGTACTTTGACCTGGCATTCCTTCTCTGAACTAGTCCTTTGGCCATGGGGGCATTGCACAGACTGCGATAATCCGGATCAGGAGTACTTGGAATACCATGGAAACGTCATGGGTGAGATGACTACTTACGAACCGATGCAATCTTCTGATCTGTATCCAACTACTGGCGACTTCTGTGATTGGCATTACGGCGTGCACAACTCCTACTGCTATACGATAGAAATAGGCAATGCGTTTCATGAGTTACCAGAGGACATTGCCCACATCGCTGTTCTGAATCTAGGCGTCCCTTTCTACATGATTGAGATAGCCGATGACCCACGCTATCGTGCCGTAGTCGGGATCGAGAACACCACCTCAACGCAGTGGATTGATGGCCCTGAAGAAGTCTCAGTTCCAGAGAATGGGGACATTCCTATTGGAATGTGTCTTGACCAGACCTTTCCCTTCACACCTGACTTCAATCGAACTCATCTGATGTGGAGGCTAGTTGAGCCGACGCGTCAGCAGGATGATTTCGGGCCCACTGAGTGGGTTGCCGTCGATTGGGAGAAGTCGGCCTTCAACGAGACTGGGGAAATGTGCGAACTCCTTGATGGGTCGAATGGTACGCGCATAGTCTCCCACATCCCATTGCCCGACACTTCCGTTGGGAAAATTCACTACAAAGCCATGCTTGGAACGACGGGGGGGGCTTTTCCGTTCACATACCCAACAACTGCCAACTATTTTGAATTGTCAATACCCTATAGGGCGCCTTTCGGCTCAGGAATCCTCGCATTGCTAATGTTTGGATTCATTGTGACTATGGTTTGGGGAGGGTTGGGTTACACACTTCGTGCCATGTTTGACGAGGAGAGAGGGGTGATTGGTTTGCCTGACGAGGAATACATGGAAGAAGGTGATGCCTGATGCAATCAGGTGGTTCAGATGAGTTCAGTGGACGTCTAGGGCTAATTTTTGCTACAATTGGCGCTGCAATAGGAACGGGGAACATTTGGAGATTCCCCAGAATGGTGGGTGCTAATGGTGGTGGATCCTTTCTAGTCCCATGGCTAATCTTCCTTTTTCTATGGTCCATACCATTGATTATTGCAGAGTTCGCGCTTGGAAAGAGAAGTAGAGTAGGGACAGTGGGTACCTTTCGGATATTTGCAGGAAAGAGATTCGCATGGATGGGACTCTGGACTGCATGGATTTCGACTGCTATTGGTTTCTACTACGCAGTTGTGACTGGTTGGTGCATAAACTACTTCCAATCTGCTATCAGGGGCGGACTATCGCAAGAAGTCGACACCATTGATGTATGGAACAACTTCTTGCAGTCCTGGGAGCAGGTCATTTTCTTCCAGATGATTGCAGTGTTGATCACTATGGCCGCGATATGGAAGGGTGCCAAGGCCATTGAGAAGGCGAACGTTGTCCTGATGGTCTCGCTATTTGTGCTCTTGTTCTCTGCGCTGTTCCTATCATTCGTGATGGACTTAAGGGATGGTACGCTAGACGGCTTTGTCTACATGTTCAGTATTCAACCTGAGTACCTACTAGAGCCTGAAACCTGGATTAACGGGCTCTCACAATCTGCATGGTCATGCTCTGCAGGGATGGGGATGGCAATCACTTACTCTGTGTATATGAGAAAAGACGAGGACACTACTTTGAATGCAGCAACGATGTGCTTAGCAAATAACAGCATCAGCATCATTGCTGGACTGACAGTGATGATGGCTGTTTTCGCAGTGGTTGACGATCCGCTAAGTGCGGTTTCAGGTGGTAGCTCGGCAATTACATTCCTAGTTCTTCCCGAGGTGTTTGCTCAGGCTCCTGGAGGCCCTATTGTCCAACTCTTGATGGTGACAATATTCTTCCTTGCTCTCTCATTTGCAGCACTAACTTCTATGATCTCAACTGTTGAATTGTGCGTTAGGAACTTTGTTGACCATGGATACGAAAGATCGCAATCGGTTGCCTTGACAAGTGTGGCAATTTTCCTCTTCGGGTTACCGAGCGCTGCACTTTGGATCAAGGTCGATTTCTCTACCGGAGTCGCCTTCCCGCAATTCCTCGAGGTTCAAGATCACATTTGGGGTTACGGGCTGATGTTTAGTGGTCTGTTCATAGCCTACAGCATTTGGAGCTATGGGTGGTCCAGATATAGAACATGGCAGGAAGAAAACGGTGTAGATGTATTTGACTTCAGGGATTATCTGGACTATGGCGTATCATCATTCCGTGATGACTTCATCAACACGGGTGACAATGATTGGTGGATAGGGAGATGGTGGGACATCATCATGTATCTTGGTTTCCCGCTAATGTTTTCCGTTCTAATGCTCTCATACTTCGGCGATCTTCTGGCCAATGTAGAAAACCCGTGGGATCCATCGAACCCGCACGGCATTTCCATCATCTTACTCTTCTGGGGAGTGACGGCTGCAATATTCATGGGATTCAATCGTTTCCTAGTTTCAAGGCCCCTGTACAGGAATGTTCCCGAAGGAGCTGACGTCCCGATAGACATGTTGCCTGGCGGGGATGACCCAATGGTAGTAAGGGTGGGCGAAATCCCTGGAGTCAGGTCCCAAAGGCAGAGGATCGACAAGGGTGATGGTTCTGTCCTTGAGGCTGAACTCGCTTGAGCTGAGGATGATTATGAGACCCGCGTGTTGGGAGATGGACTGGGCCGAGGTTGCAGTACTCGATGGCAATGCCAAGGCTTTGGGAATCGACCCCTCCGTGCTAATGAAAGCAGCAGGGGTTTCCATCGCAGAGAAGGTGGCGGATGTCTCTGATGGAGGTGGGATTGTCTTCCTCTGTGGTCCGGGTAACAATGGAGGAGATGGTTTTACTGCTGCCAATCATCTAGCAGGATTGGGTCACGAGATAATTGTGATTGCTAGTCATTCCAAGTCCAAATCACCAGAAGCCATAAGTGCAAGGGAAGGCGTATCTGAAGTGGTCGATGTACAAGTCTGGCCTTCGAAACCAGATGGAGGTTTCTCGCTAATCGTGGATTGCCTACTAGGTGCGGGTGCTGCGGGCCCAGGCGTAGATCTTAGAGGTTCAATTGCTGATATTGTTGACTGGGCGAGGTCATTAGAAGTTCCAGTACTCGCCTGTGACATACCCACTGGGATGGGTAGTGAAGGAGCACTAACCGCCGATTATACTGTCACATTCCATTCCACTAAGAGAGGGTTCAATGCATATGACTGCGGTGAGATTACGGTAGCAACTCTGCCTTGGCCCAGAGAAGTAGAGGACTGTGGAAGAGGTGACATCGAAAGGTACCCGGCAATTGATGAGTATGCCAGAAAGGGTGATCGTGGACGGTTGCTGGTCATAGGTGGAGGTCCATTCCACGGCGCCCCCATTCTAGCCGGAATGGCTGCTGCAAGGAGTGGATGCGACTTGGTTCATGTTGCCATGCCCAGCTTGGCATCAAGACGCGTGGAATGGCCCCCGACTCTAATTAGGGAAGAGCTTCCAGATAATGAGATTCTTACAACCGCCTCAATCGAGTCTATTTCCGCATTTCTAGAGTCTTCGATGAGACCTGATGCCATGGTAATTGGACCTGGACTGGGGAGGGAGGAAGAGGTGACCCTAGCAGTTTCTGAGTTGCTTGATTTAGCGGTGAAGAAAGGAGTTCCAGTAGTGGTCGATGCTGATGGAATCTCTGCCCTACCCAAGGGTTCGTGGCCTCTGGGACTGATAGGCGTTGCAACCCCGCATTCAAAGGAAGCAGCCCGGTGGTTGGGTGAATCATTGCCTTCACATGCTCTTTCCGACTTATTCGGAGAGTGTGTGTCGATAGTAGTTACAGGACCGGTGGACGAAATTACAGGACCAGAGGGCAGGCACTGTTATTCAAGTGGGGGGAACCCGAGGATGGCAGTTGGTGGGACTGGTGACCTTCTAGCTGGAGCTATTGGTGGTATGATGGCACAAGGAATGACTCCGTGGGCCGCGTCAAGGCTTGGGTCGGCTGCCATTAGAGAAGCAGGGGGGAGGGCGGCCAAGAGCATTGGTCCGGGATTGATTGCTGAGGATGTTCCTGTTCACATTTCGCAGACACTGGAGTCTTGGCTGGGTGATTAAATGCTGATTAGCGAAGAATATCCACTCAAAAAACTCCTCAGAGAATATGTTGCTTACTGCGCTGTTGGATGCATCAATGTGGTGGTATTCTGGTTGCTATATGACTGGATGTACGAGAAAGTGCTGATATCCACTTGGAGAGCCTCTAGCGCTTGGGCAGTGGCATACTTCCTCAGTTCTATACAGGCTCACTTCCTGCATCGCTGGCTGACTTTCGAGTCACTCTCTGGATATGCAAAGAGCCTCTATGTGATGTTGGGCATTTATACCGTACTATGGGTAATTTCGACAGCTTCAATAGCATACTTCACAGATTTCCTTGGTTTTAATCACCTCTACACGTGGGCTGCAAATACTGCGGCCTTTGGATTCCTGTCATTTATCGCCCTGCGAATCTTCGCATTCCCTCTCTCTGATGGTCGCATTTCACGTCAAGAAAGGCTAGAGGAGTTCAAAAATCGGCGTAGGGCTTGAAGTGGCTTTCTTCTTGGCACAGCCATGACGCAGGGCGTTCGTGGTACTCGTGACTTCTATCCAGAAGATATGCGAGTTAGGAATTGGCTGTTTGATCTATTCCACTCTGCCGCTAGATCGCATGGTTTCGAAGAGTATGACGCACCATTACTCGAGAAAGAAGAGCTTTACACTAGGAAGGCTGGTGAGGAGATAACCCAGCAATTGTATAACTTCGAGGACAAAGGTGGTCGGAAGGTTTCTCTCAGACCTGAGATGACACCTTCCCTGGCAAGAATGGTAATGGCCAGATCTGGAGCATTGGCATTGCCAATAAAATGGTACTCAATCCCCCAATGTTGGAGGTACGAGAGGACTCAGAGGGGAAGGGGCAGGGAGCACTACCAGTGGAACGTCGACGTATGGGGTGCGGATGGATTGACGGCTGACGCGGAGTTGCTCTCGGTGCTAATCCATTTCTTCGAGGGAGTGGGGCTTTCACAAGAGGACTTGGTAATCAAAATCAGTAGTAGAAAGGTGCTTGAAGAGGTACTGAGATCCCAGGGAATCGAAGGGGATGAGTTCGTGAGGGCTTGCATAATCGTGGACAAGATGGACAAGCTTCCAGCCGAGGTTATCGAAAATCAGCTATCTGAATTAGGAATTGGTCAGGAATCTATCGGAATTATCCAATCGGTTCTCAGTGTTGACAATCTAGAAGACTTGGGAGCATCCTTGGATGGTGAAAGCGAGGCTGTTGAGGAGCTTAGGGACCTGTTTGCACTCATTGACGGATATGGTTTCACTGAATGGGTTCAATTCGACGCTTCCGTTGTCAGGGGGCTTTCATATTACACCGGACCTGTTTTTGAGGCTCGAGACAGAGCGGGGGAGTTGCGTGCCATTTGCGGAGGTGGAAGGTACGACAGGTTGATCGGGACTTTGGGAGGGAAGGATCTGCCCGCCACTGGTTTCGGATTTGGCGACATGGTCGTGATGGAGCTATTGGAGTCAAAGGGACTTGTTCCAGAGCTTGGTTCCGTTGTGGATGATGTAGTTTTTGGCATGGGGAGTGGTTTGCGAAGTGCATCGATGCAGGTTGCAAGAGTTCTACGTAGAAAGGGTAGAAGTGTGGACTTATTGCTTGGTGACAAAAAAATGAAGTGGGTTTTCAAGCACTCTGAGAGGGTAGGCGCAGAAAGACTTGTGATGGTTATGCCGGATGAATGGAAGAAAGGTAAAATCAAGGTTAAGAATCTGAAGGATGGTGAGGAGTCGGATGTTGACTTCGAGGGTTTGTGACTGCCAAGGCCAGCACTGCAACCGCAGAGAGTAGGCTGAATCCAGGAATGAACTTGTCTTCATCTTCCTCTACTGGCATTATCTCCGGAGCATCAGCGATAGGGAACTTAATCTGAGACCTGAGTCCCTCTTGGTTGTTGGAGTAATAGAGTCTGAAAGAGCCGCCGCACTTGAGGGCCTGAAGCGGCCCCGAGCAAGGAGTCCCAGAGGCGTCCCATCCGACCTTGGAGACTTCAATTCTGATGTTGGGTTCTCCTTCACTCATATTCCACCAAGTCGAATTCTCAACCACACCTAATTCCCAGGAAAGCTGAACATCCTCGTCGATATCGATGTCAGGAAATGACATGTTTGCAACCTCAATATTTCCCCTTAACAGCGTTATTGTTAGGTCCTTGTCCTCATCGGACTCAGCCTCAGCATGGTCCAATCTGACGCCAATCTCCACCAAGATCTTTCCAGTTGGATTGAGGTACATATTCTCCTCTAGTGAGTATTTCATTCTGCATGAAATGCTGACTTCCAACCTCTCAGCATCACCGCCATCTACCTCCTCCCCATAACCCTGATCGGCAGAGCCCATTGACCCCTCAGAGTCGAAGTTTTCCCAGCAATCAGATATGTCTTCATTGCCCCAGAGATGTAGTAGATTATTCAAGATCGAGGGTTGATTTGGATTTGCAGACTGGGCAGTAGCCGGAGCAAGGGAGGCGGATGATGCGATAATGAGTGCCAAAACGATGGAGGGGGCCCTATTGGTGTTCATCCGGTGTCACCAGCACCAATTCTCCGTTAGAGGTTATCGTCTAATCATTCAATGGTATGGGCTAGTTATTTTCACGAGCTTGTGATTTCCTACCTATTGCAATCGAAGCCATAGCTAGTGAGCTCATTGCCGTCAGGAGACCGAATCCAGGTAGTTTCGAATCGGAGTCACCACCCCCTCCGGTTTCGTCTTCGATGCCAGCTTCGCTCTTATTCACCACCGGGAAGTTGACTAGGGCCTGATTGCCGTCTTCATTGTTCTCGTAGTACATTCCAAAGTGCCCAGTACAATCATTGAAGGGAAGGATACACTCAAATCCATTCCATCCCGGCATGGAATACTCAAATTGAATCCTAGGCTCCTCGCCACTCTTGTTCCATCGTGTCATGTTGCCGTCAACTGGGATATCCCAAGATATCAACACATCATTGCCATTGTTGTCAACTGCCGGGAACTCTTGCCTGGCCAGCTCGGTGACCCCTTTGTACAGGGTTATATTGAGATTCTCACAATCATCGTTGCAGTCACCTGCGAAAACATTCACAACAAATCTAATTTCTATCGTCCCATTTGAGTTGAGGTACATGTCTTGCTGGAAGCTTTCCTGCATGTCGCAGCTGTACTCGACCTCAAGTCTCTGCCCCTCGGCAAACTCCTTCTCACCATATCCGCCCTCAGTGGATCCCGTCGAATCGTTTGAGTCAAAGTGAGTCCAACAAGATGACAGGTCATCGGTTCCCCAAAGATGCATATGAGGATTGTCAACCGAGGGTTGTTTCGGGTTCTCATTGGCCTCCTGTGCTGAAGCAGGGGCAATCGCCACTGAGAAAAGGACCAACGCGAGAACGAAGAAAGTCTTCTTTGTACCAACCATGAAATAAATCTCCCATCCCTCCTGTTTGAGTCTTGCCATATATTGTGTTGTTCTAATCGAACCTCTGAAAACCGCTATCGGCCCGTTCACGGCCCTTTTTGGCTATGTTTAGTGCATCGCCAAGCATGTCGGCACTCATCATCTCCCTATCTAGACGCTCATGAGCCACCCCTGTGATAATTGACATCACCTTGATGGTGTCCCCGAATGCCGGGTCTTGTCGAGCGCCGAAAATAACATTGGCGTTGGGGGAGAGTCTTGCAGTCATTAGGTCGCAAACCTGATTTGCCTGTTCGAGAGTCATGTAGGGGCCGCCGGTAACGTGAATTAGGGCCCCTGTTGCCCCATCGATCTCTATGTCCAACAAAGGATGGTTTAGGCTCTCGTGCACTACTTCTTCTGGGCCTTGGTCGCTCTCACCGTAGAGCATCATAGTCACCCCGCCTCCCTTCATTATTGATCGGACATCTGCGAAGTCGAGGTTGATCAGGCTGGGAAGTGTGATGGTCTCGACGACTCCCTTCACAATCTCTGCTATCAACTGATCCATTATGCTGAAAGCCTCATCGAGTGGGAGATTTGGAACGAAATGTAACAGACGGTTGTTGTCCAACACAAGAACTGCGTCGGCAGCTTTGCGGACCAAATCTAGTCCTTCCAACGCCAACTGCATCCTCTTCCTTCTTTCAACAGTGAATGGTGTGGTTACCACGGCTACTACCAAGGCACCGGATCTCTTTGCCTCCTCTGCGACAATTGGTGCGATTCCGGTTCCGGTTCCACCACCGAGGCCAGCGGTTACGAACACCAAATCTGCCCCTTCGACGATTTTTGTTATTACATCCCGACCAGCCTCGGCACATCGTCTCCCAGTAACTGGATCTCCGCCTGCGCCTAGTCCTCGAGTGATGTGCCTGCCTACCAGGAGCTTCTGCATGGCACGTGTGTTGTCGAGATGCTGCTTATCGGTGTTTATTGCAACTGTAATTGCCCCTTCCACACCTATGTGAGTGATTCTGTTCATGGTGTTATTACCTGATCCACCGCAACCGCAAACAAGTATCCTTGGATCGGGGGGGCCGAAGCTCTCGAGCTCTCTGTCTCTGAGTGCGGTTGGGACTCGTCCCTTTGCACGTTCGGGTTCCTCCGTTCCCAATGTGCCACTTGGTAGCCCTGTCATATATCCGCCTCGTGCATCCCTGGCATCTCTGCCTTTCTGCTTGCTCAGTCCAATCTTTGCCTTATTAACCATTGAGGGTATTAAGAGGTCTTCAAAGGCGATTATAGGATGGTTTGATATTGGCCGGGAATACCTTCCAATCTAGATTTATCAAGACTCACAGCCGGAAAGCGAGATAAGGCGGGGTCGATTCCACAAACCACCGCGCTTAGCTCAGTTGGCTAGAGCACCTGACTGTAGACAGGAAGCACAAAGGTTGTGGGCAGCCATCAGGAAGTCCCCGGTTCAAGTCCGGGAGCGCGGACCAAACCATAACAGAAACGACTCTCGGATGTGGAAAATCCTTTTTTTAATATAAATGGAGCCAAGCATTCGTTTGATTCAAAACGAGAGAATGTTTGCGGAAGGTGTGCTTGAAGGTGAGAAAACCGAATTCGCGGAGATGGTGAGGGACAGACCATTCACGTTTCTAGCCGCAGTTCTGATGCTTCCTCTGATCGTCACAGCCCCGCATGTCTTGCTGGACTCAGAAAACCCAACCGAGAGTCTTGTACAACCGCCAGAATCCCATGACCCTCTCAGTGAGGGTTTTCTCCTGGTAATTCTGGACGGTATTGGCGAGGGGTGGATGCTGGACAACGAGAGCATGCCATTGCTGAACTCCAGGAGGGAGAGGGGGGCCACTCTACATCTCAGAACTGGCCCTCTGACTCTGTCCGCAACATGCGTCTCAGAAATCATGAATGGAGTCCCTAATTCCCCCAGCGACGGATTGAGAAACTTCAATTTGGAACACCCTGGAGGGGATGACCCTTGGACACTGGCATCAGGAGTAGGGGAATGGAACTTAGAATCCCGATACAAAGTGGGAATGATCGGGAGCTACGTGTTTGGAAACATGTACGGGGATATGGAAGAACTGGATTTTGTGGATACATTCCAGGGGCACTCGGACTTCTACGAAGGGGACAGAGAAACCTCCGAGTTACTGAGCGATTGGTTGGAGAATGGGACATACAACGTGATAGGTGCGCACTTCTCAGGACCTGACAAGGTCGGACATCGATGGGGGACCATCGGTGAGAAGTACTCGGAGAAAATAACAGACATCGACAGGGTTGTAGACGACGTCCTAGATTTAGTGCCAGAAAACTGGACCATCGTCGTTACCGCCGACCACGGCATGACAAAACTGGGAACACATGGATCCTCGCAAGAGGTCACGAGGGAGGTGGCAGCACTCGTCTGGGGTCCGGGCATCAAATCAGGAACCCACACATCGGGTCACCAGAGGGATATCCCAGCACTGACGGTGGCTGTTCTGGATCTTCCGTTCCCAGTTCAACTCCATGGAAGAATACCTCTGGATATCTTGAACCTGTCTGTGTCTGAGAAGGGAGAACTAGAACAATGGAACTGGGAGGTCGCCTACGAAAGACAGGTTTTTCTCCAGAGCATAGGCAGACCGGCTACCTCGAGCATTTCCCCTGTAATCATCGAGTGGGAGAAAATACCGATTGACGCAGAGTTCACCAGGCTGGTAGACCTCTTGATTTCCGTTAGCGTTTGGATGGTTCTGGCATCGACTGCGATACTGCTTGTGGGCGGAACAAGAATGAGCAGCATCGAGGAAAGAAGAGTCGTAGCGTTGTTCATTTGCGCACTGGTGGCGATGATTCTCAGCCAAGCCATGATTGGCTATGTCACGGCTACCCCGAGGATAATTGGAGCAGCGTCATGTATCTGGGTGGTTTGGTGGTCTCTTGGGAGACCGGAGGCACAAAAGCGGCCAGACAGCAAATCAAGAAATACGCCCGACTGGTGGCCCTGGTTGGCATCCTCACTGGCTCTGAGCTTCAGTGGCCTGAGATTCTGGTTCTCGCTAGCACCGCTGGCAATCATTATCCTGCGGGAAAAACTCCACTCCGATGGCAATAGGGCCAGTAGGTTGGAGAAGACATCTTCACGGACCCTTGGCATTCTAGCGGTCTTCGGGTTGATCGGGGTACATGAGCGACTGGTGGGGTCCCATTGGGTTCTCAATGTCGTCCAGTACGGTTGGCCGGACACAGCCTCCAAGTTGCTGTTCAGCGTGCTAATACTTCCATTATCGGGGATGCTGTATTGCTACCTTAGCAGACCCCGTGACTTCCTCTTGAGCGGGGTGTTTTCCTCGCTATGGCTCATATCCATGCTAGTGGTGAGCTGGGTAGGAGACTCCCTCCTCGACATTATCGCCCTGTTGGCAATATCAACTCTAGGGATTCTAGGACTGGCAGTGAGAGCGGGAAGGGCAGAAGCAATATCGCGGCTCAATTCTCTTCCCAAGGAACTTGACACGATTGCCCTCGGCGGGCTATTGGTGCTTACTTGGGGGGCATGGTCCGCGGCCGTGACCTTGCTCATCATATCCTCCGTCGATGGTCTTTTGAGGACCAAGCTGGAATGGGTCACAAAGGGTGAACACTCACTCGGAAATGCGAGACCGTTCATAGCAGCCGCTGTCCTCCCACTAGCGATCTGGACACTGTGGTGGACGATGCTAGGACAGGTCAACGGCTTGGAAGCTTGGGGCCTTCCGCATCCCAGAGAGCTCGACCCGGGCAGGCTCATCGTCAGAGGCGGCTACTTGGGATTCAGGGAGGACCCACCGACGGTGTGGATGGCCGCGCTTATCTTCATCCCTCTGCTCCTCTCCTCTACTCTCACGTCGATGAAGATGCTGGAGAGGGGCCTGTCACTCCGCCCGTACTCCATCGCGCTCTCGCTACAACTCGTGGGGTGCTTCGCGACGCTGGCCTACGCACCTCCCTACCCAAGGTTGGTTTTCAGCCTGACATGGAACATCGTCTTCTGCATTTTCCAACTCTGTACCTTGGTTCTCGCCTTCGAGGCAAATTTTGTTCTCGGGAAGCTAAGGTTAAGGCGGCAGAGGCAACACAACCTCAGCGTCTGAACAGATGTCACGAATCAAAGAATCACCTCAATTCGTCCAAAGGAATTCGGATAGTCGGAATATCGAATGGGAAAATATGCCGACTTGTCTTTGGTGGAAAGAGTTCGTCCGAGAGCCCCATCTCAACTATCTCGTCTTTAGAAATTTCATCTCTGCCGCAACCGGGCCATGTCCTTACCTCGATTCCACTAGAATACTGATAATCGACCATTACCACTGGGACGGTGCTGAGTCCGAGCACTTCTGCAGCGTTACATTTGTGATGGCCATCAAGGATCACCATGGATTCCGAGTCGACGATGATGGGCTTATAGAATCCAACCTTTCTCAATTTGGAAAGTCTGGTTTCGATGTTCGATGGGATTGTCATCTCATGAGGATATAAGCTATCTAATTGGACAAACTCAAGTTGAATGTCTCGCTTAATCATCGTTTACGCGTGTGCAAGCAGGCTCATAAAGGAGTTTAAGGTCGGCGGGCCGCTAGAGGTTAAGAAATGGGTCTTTATCAACATGTTAGGAACATCTGGAAGAGGCCCAAGGAGGGTCTCCCTCAGAGGTATAGAAGCTCCAGGATGGCTGGATGGAGGAGGGGACCGGTTTTCACTCGAATTGAAAGACCGACAAGGGTTGATGCCGCTAGAAGAATTGGTTACAAATCGAAGCAAGGTGTTGTTCTAGTCCGCACCAGAGTAAGGCGTGGTGGCTTGAGGAAAGGCAAGGTCCACATGAAGAGAAAACCATCCAAGGCTGGGGTGAAGAAGATTACCATGGGGAAGTCAATCCAAAGAATAGCCGAGGAACGTACTGATAGGAGATATCCCAATCTGGAGGTTCTAAACTCATATTGGGTTGGCGAGGATGGCAAGAATAAATTCTACGAAGTGATTCTTATTGATCCGTGCCATCCTGCAATTAAATCGGACAAGGACCTTGGTTGGGTTTCATCCGGGTCTAGCCATCGGGGCCGCGCGTTACGCGGGAAAACCGGTGCTGGGAAAAGAGGGCGTGGCCTGCTGAACAAGGGCAAAGGTGCAGAAAAGCTCCGACCGAGCTTGAAGGCGAACAAGAACAGGGGCAAATAGGGTCCTTCAATCGTTATATTGATGCATTGCACTCCTCAGCGTTGCTTATGACTGACCGTCATGCTTCAGAAATAAGGGGTCTGCCGGTCATTATTCCCGATGGTCGGCTTCTGGGGACGGTTCATGATGCGGTGATCGATGTTAGCGATTGGTCATGCACACATATCTTTGTTTCAGACCCTCCAGATGGCCTAGTCGAAGGTCGAACCCATGTTGCCATACCATGGAAATGGGTACGATCGATAGGGGATGTGGTGGTACTGAGATGGTTCCCCCCCACCCCCATTCCTAGAAACCCGTAGACGACTCATCGTCCGAACGAGGCCTCAGTACGATTCATAAGCACCGCGCGGACGGTCGGTCAATGAGACGTGTTAGCACCCTGATACTGGTAGCTCTGGCATTATTGTCAAGTGGAGCGAATGCAGGCACTGGGGCAAAGGAGGTCATCTCATGCGAGAATTCCAGCTTGCCGGAGGGAGGAGGCCTGGGGAGTGAATTTGTCTTGTCGGATCAGTCGTGTGTTAAGATTAACTTAGGTACACAAAGCCCCGGAAATACTCTGTTCTTTCGCATCGATGCTAACTTTGAGATTGACATACTGTTATTCCCAGCTGCTAATCTTGATGTCTACCTAGGAGGTCAAAACTACAGAAGCGACTCGGTTTGGGAGTCTGATTCTGTTTTCGAGAGCTTCATGGGTGATGGTGAGTGGCACTGGGAGGTTCCTAGTGATAGGCCAACCACTGGTTGGTACTTGGTCATAGATAACAAGGACCACTCGCAAGACAATGGAGAGGGTGGACAGGGTGGACAGGTCGCAGAGGTAGATCTGGAAGCAGGACTGATTAACTCAGGCCCCTTCACACTGTCAGATTCCATCAGCAGGGTCTCGATAGGTTCCTTTGCAGTTTCACATGGGCCGTTCTCGATCGATGAGGGTTCATTTCTAAACATCCACGCAAGAACCATGGAGGGAAGCCCGGACATTTTCGTAATGACTGAATCAGCGTTTTCTTCTTACTCCAGCTCTGGCTCTACCTCGTCGAGGGTTATTTCAGCCGATATGCTACAAATCCTAGATGAGAGAGTGCTGCTCTGGAAGGTCGGCGACATAGCAAACGAGCAGTTGTATGTAGTGATTGACAATAAAGAGGGGCCTGGAGGAGGTAGTGCGGGTGACTCTCCCGTAGCGGTAACTGTGACAGTGACAATCAATCCGATTGTACAACCAATAATTACAAGCGACTCGGATTTAGACGCGATAGACGTCTCACAGGAAGTTCAGTTTTCGGCATTGGAAACCCCAAATAAGTCCAATCAAATTGAGGCTTCGAGCTTCAGATGGGATTTGAATGGAGACGGGGTTTATGATCAGGTCGGACAAGTGGCAACAAAACAATGGATGACCCCGGGGGAATACTCAATTGGGCTTTCAGTCACCTCTTTGGATAACCAAAGCTCAAGTTCGGCATCAACAGTGGCAGTATCGGATTTTACGAGCCCGGTAGCTGATATTACGGCGAGTACCCCGATAGTCATGCCCTTTGGAGAGACTCTGTACCTGAGTGGAACAATCTACGACAATTGGGGCATTGATCGGGTTGATTGGAAGATAGATGGCACAGTTGTGTTCTCGGAAGACAACCATCCCAGTTCTTCCGCTCAGTTGTCAATCGAGGTTTCCAGCGATTTCTCGGCCGGAGACCACGATGTGACGCTTGAGGTAACGGATTTAGCAGGCCTCAAATCCAGTGATAATCTGACAATCACATTCATTGACGTAAGCCCACCAATAATTACGGATATTCAAGAAGATATGGATACCATTAGAGGTGATCCGATTGCTCTGGAGGCGTTAGCTATCGATAACGAGTCCTCGACCCTTGTGTATACTTGGATTTTCAACAGAGGTTCTGATTCTGAGACCCTATCCAATGGGAACCAAGTGATTCACACATTTGATGAAAAGGGGCCGCAGTACGTCATTCTCAGGGTTGAAAACGAAGCTGGGCTAGTAGAAGAGAGGCAGATTCTTGTGACGGTCCAGAGTAGCTCAGAAGGAAATGGCTTGAGCAACATTGGTCTAGCATTTATTTTGCTGTTAGTGATGGGTATAATTTCAATTGCCGGGGTGTTTGTATACAATCTCGCAGTAAGCAGGAGAGTTGCTGAAATCTCATTACAGAGCGAAGAAGAAGTCGGGACAGATCAGGAGGCGTTTGTGCCAGTTGATGATGCGGCTTGGGCAAAATCTGATTTTGTCTTTTATGATTCTACTGAGCGGCCAAGAGAAAGTGTTGTCTCGGAGAGTGAAATTAGCGCTCTGATCGATGACAAGCCACAAGAGCCAGTGAGTCCTACTGGCCAAGATGACGACTTGCTCTCTCAGTTGGAGAATCTGGATCTTGAAGGGGCACCTGGAGAGGGTTTAGCTGTTTCCGGAATCAAGTTACTCAGAGACTGCCCTTCGTGCTCCCAAGCCTTCGAGCTTGTTTTCCCGGAAGGATTGCGATCAGCATTCACTAAGTGTCCGTCCTGTGATTTTGAGCATCTGGTTGAGAATAACGACGGTACGGATTGAGTTCAAATCATGAGGCTGCTTGAGGCAATCAAGGCAATACCATATATCGCACCCATGGGAGGTCGAGGTGATGAGGGAAGCCGAAACTGAGTCAGGGGAAGTCCGACTCCCTGTAAGCATCACGCTGATTATTCTCTCTTCAATTCTACTACCAATTACAAACTCTTTCGCGATTGTGAGCGGTGAATCGCGTCTGGAATCTAGGGATTTTGGGGTCTTAGACGAGTTGAACGGCCTATTGGATGAGCGGAGTGCAATTCTAAAATCAACCGCCGCTTCTTCCGAGGCAGATCCGGTAGTGAATGAAATTAGAGAAGGGGTGACTCATTCGGATCAATCTAATCCCATCTCGCAATCGCAGGATGCTTTGCAAGGGGCGAGTTTTGTTGAAACCGCCCCCCCAGATGTATTACATCCACCACCTTACGAACTTCTTCTCGATTCGGGTAGTAGTCAACCTGGCTTTGTCGAGAATATTTGGCAGACTCTTGTCAACATCACTGACTATGTAATCTGGACTCAGTACATCGACGTTAATGGCAACCTAGTTGAAAATGTCGAGGTTGTGACCTTCTCTGCGTCCCTGATATCGATTCTCTTGCCGAATACGGATGCGCTGCTTCATGCAGTAGATGTCAATGGTGATGGGGAAGACGATGTCCAAGTCGGGCTGAAGTTAGACGTCGACCCAAGTATGGGAGACGGGTGGGGCATAGAAGATGGAACTCTCTGGATTGAGCCCGGCATTGAGTACTCGGTACGACAAATAGGGGATAGTGGCAGTCAGGACCATTGGCATCAGATGGAATCTCTCCAAATTTCCATCATCAAGGCATTCACATACTCTGATTCTGGATCGATACTGAATCTTGGCCAAGGTGAGAGCTATATCTGGATAGTGGATTCGGGATTCACCATGGCACCGAATGACTTCCAATTCGAAGTTGGAATAGAAAGGCTGTACTTCGATCTAGCTGGGACCGGCCTAAACTTCGCTACTACCCTGATTGCAGCGATTGCCGATCCATTTGGAATCATAACTCCTCCTGCGGAAGCGGGGGTGACCTTTGCATCGATTTCCTCGCCATATGCGTTGAGATTTGAGAACTCAGGACAGGAAAATTGCCCTAGTAATTATAACCCGGAAGAACTGTTTGAGAAGAGTTCTGGTGAAATCTCATGCGGTGTTTCGGCTGGTCTTGGTTACTTGCACTTCTCCCCCCCTGACAATGATGGGGATAGGGAATTGCTAGAGTTGGCTTACATTGAGGCTAGATTCCATCCAAACGGCAACTCGCTACTTCTACCGAGCTCAGCCGAGATTGTAATCAGGACAGAGGGAGTTCTACCAGAAGCATCCGGAATCGCTGGAGACAGGAGTCTGACTACAATTGAATACTGGGCAGATAGGAGATCTGATCTGCACCTTCATTTCCATGAAGATAGATCAGGAGAAGTGCAATCGGACGGGAGTTTTGGTAACATTACCAATTCCGAGGGATGGTTTAGGGGAATGCCTGAAGGTTCTCTTGACCAAGGCGAGATAGACCGGATTTTCAGATTGCTGGGGTCGGCAGATGAATCTATTCTCCCGGGAAAAAAGCCTGATAGCCTGGGATTGATTATCGGAATAAAGAACTTCACAAGAGATTCGAGCCAGAACGTCGATGATCCGACTCTGCCGATCAATCCCGCAAATCCTCCGGAAAGCCTGATTGTGCTAAGGTCGTTACAACCTCTGGAAATGATTGACTACACCTCTTGGTTTGCCAGAGGGGGTTCTTCAGAGGATCATCGGAGGATCCACATTAACGCTGATTCCATTCCCAGTGCAGTCGCAGTTTTCGGGTCTTTCGGACTAGGGGACTCATCAGAAGAGGGTTCTTCTCTTGATTCTGGTGAGAACATTGACTTCATTTCGAAGATTTTGGATTCTGTCATTCTCAACCTAGTTGACATTTTTCTTGATGTCGGGACCGTGTTGAATGATGTGCCTTCTACGGTAGTTGATGTGATTAGTGGTGGATCCGGATCTGGGGGTCTGGCCGGGGGCTCCATTAATCTTCTAATGACTGATGATTGGACTCCGGGCAGGTCTCCGATGAGTGTATCCACTGCAGTACTGCAAATCGGCTCATCCGATCATCCTGTTTTGCCCGGTGATCATCTTTTGCTATCGCAAGACAGAGGCCTAGGGGGTGCTCAAGAATCAGATGGGCCTCTAGTACCTGTCGCGGCAAGCATCAGATTCAGCGGCCTGCAATCTTTCTCAGTTTCAGATTTTAACGAAACTGATACTGTTTCAATGGCCCTTGAGACTGATTCTGACGAGTCTTTGACACTGGTGTTCGTAAATCATGAAACTGGGAACCTAACCGGTTCTAATCACCAATCTGTGCGATTCTCTGATTTGCCAAATAGCATCAGCATCAATGCTTCTTCGGATTCCGTTGAGTACTACGCCTCATCCACAATAGAGTCGATACTGTACACGGGAGTAGGTGGTAGTCAGAAGCAAGCTGCTAGGATTTCCGGGTTCCCCAGTGCTTTCTCCTCAACCTCGGGGTCACAAGTCTCCTGGTCAACTGAGTCTGAGATTTCCATGATTGAGACGCAATTGAGTGACTCGGATTTCCCATTGACAATGCCGGGGGATCATTTCCTCTTTGATCATAATCCGGAAAGTGGGGAGTCTTCACTCTCCGCAAGAATTTCGGGATTGAAGGAAGTAGGATGGATAAAACCACAGGAAGAGGGGGCAGAAGGGGCTGCAGGAATGGGGACTGTTTTCGCGAGCATGGGGGGTAGAGAGCCCCTGTCAATGAAAGTGGGGAATGCACCGACAAATCAGGAAAACCCACTTTCGGTCATTGCCCAAATCAACCCACTTCCATCTTCGATTTCGCTACAGGTTCCCACTGGCTCTAACTCAGGTGCATCATTGGAGATCCCACAACTCAATACTTCTGACGGTTTGACTGGGGTGTCCCTATTCATTGGAGGATTCTCAGATTTGGGTAAATCAGTGAATTCGGTACTTGCAGGGTTAACGACTAATATCTCGACAGGCGCTAACTCAAACCAGAGTGACTTTGCATTCTCAATTGGGTTAGATGCAGACACAGAATTCGACCTACTGGTCGAATCTTCAATGGGAGAGAGTGGGATTGAAGAGCCCGATTGGGTTCATGGGGTCTCACTTAATTCTGCTAAATCAGGGATTACCGATGGATTCCACATGAGGGCATGGATTCCAAATCTGCCCCCAAAGATTGACCTGTCAGTATCGAGGACAATGATTGAAAGTGGTCAAATCTGGGGGATAACTATTGGACTGGATGGATGGCAGCCTCAGGAATCTGAGTTTGTAATTTCCCTTAGGGATGTAAATGGCCAGGACCTTTTCCTGACAATTGAGGGATTGAATGTCGGATCGCCTACTTCGATGCTATTAGACACAGAAATCACTTCCAGAACTGTTGGGGGGATTACGGAGACTTCAACAAATACACTTTATTCAATGTCCAACAAACTAGATTGGTTCCATGCTCTGCTAATTGACAGGGGGTCTGGTAGTAGGACGGAAATGATGGTTCAGGACATTCCGGAGTCAGTGGAAATTCAGGCTAGTATCGGTACTGCAGTATCGATAGACATGACGGTTCCAGAGCAGTACAGGATTGATGGATTGGGAGTGGGATCAATAATGATTCAACAGATGCAATGGATGGATGGATCATGGTGGCCAGCGACTCTCTTTTTGTCGAAGGTACCGGGATCGATGAACCTCACTACAGAACCTGACTTGAACTTCGATATAACCCAAAACCTAGCTTTCCAGGGAATGCCAATTCTGGACTTTAGCGCATCTGAGCCTGGAATGTCCCTGTACATTGAGGCTTCTGGAAGAGCGGTGAATACCAAGGGGGACATGGTTATGATGGCTGAAGGAATGGCAGATAGGCTTGCAATCAAACCAACTAATTCTCATGGACTAAATGTAAGATCGGGGGGGGAGGGAGTTGGTCTGCTCTACATCAGAGCCTCAGAAATCCCAACTATGCCACCTGTCGTACTTGATGAAATTGAAATTCTAGGTGAGGAGTTGAAGAGCGCGACTATCCACATTAGGGAAATTGTCGGACCATATAGTGTGATTGAGATTGATGATGTCAGAAGTGGAAGGGTGATTGTCTCTGCCAGAGCTTCGGCAGAGATCGGCGGAAATGAGATGGATCTGAGGGGCGTACTCCTAGACGCCCAGAGTAGAGGGGGGGTTCCCTCGGGGACCACACTAGGGATAAACGGACTTGCCTCGGATTTATCTCTGGCTGGAATGGTTCCCGGACTATCGGGCCCTACTAGCCATATAATGGCGCCAGAACCATTCTCATCGGGAATACTTACCCTCATTGCAACTATGGGGGGAATTAGTTGATGGGACTATTGGACAATGTAAACCCGATAGAGGAAACCGAGGAAGACCTAGAGGCTGCTCATGAAATTCTGGATAGGCTGGGCTACCATGCATCAATAATTACCCCTACTAGGGTTGTTTTCGCATCATTCTCTGCCTTGCTGATTGCCTCGGCTACCTTATTTGCAATGATGTGGATAATACCATACAATAACGTCGACATGGACGTGGTGTACAAGCAGTCAGGATTTGGGCACGTCGTTCTTGCCGAGCTGGACAACAAAGGAAGTCGTGAAATTGAGGATGTGGTTGTTTCAATGAGGTTCCTTGATTCGGAAGATGTGGAGCTGGCCCGGACTGACTTCTTCATGAGTTCTCTTCCCGCGCACAGCTCGATTTCCAATACACCATCAGATGATCTAGAGCTAGTTATTCTTGGAGAGTCTGTCTGGGAGAATTATACGATTGAGGTGACTCTGGAATATCGATACTATGGGGGTGACTCGACTCAGTTATGGACTGCCGAGGTAGGACATTGGACACAAGAGTTCTTCACGATTGAGTCGTCATTCAGGTTGATGTAGTGCCTTACTGATGATTATGAATAACGAGTGACCCATAGTATCAAAGATATCTGGATTCGGGAGTGATATGGATGAGGGACCCAGTTCCGATGCTGATGATGGTAGTACTGCTATCATCCTGCATGTCCATTGCTACTCCAGGCACCCCGGTAATTTCAGAACAAGAAGGACTACCCGAAGAAAAGAGAGTCAGGATCGAGATTTCTCCCGATCCAAACAGTATCAGGGACCTCGGAGAGCCTGCCATCTCTATGATTGGAGAGGGTTATAGGGCTTCAGGGGCATTCTCACCTATTGGTGAGTTCTCAGATAGTGGCTTCTCTGCAGAGTTAATCCCTCAGAGTCTCCTGGAGGAGAGGACTGATCTCCTAATTGTCTTAGTCAACCCGGAGATTGGACTATGGGACTCACGTGAACAAATTGTTGAGTCAGCTGAGGTTGCCGTGAGATCTTTGATTCCCCCATCTGGGTTCCTACTCCAAGGAAGTGAAACTGAACTATCAAAGATCGAGTCTTTGCCTGTAGTGAAATCTGTGCATGGAGTTCCGGTTGCAATGGTAATTGACAAACAACTTTGGAGACTTGAGAGTCAACAGATCCCCGCGGAGATTCTAGGTTGGAAGGACGATGACCTAGTTCGTCTGGACAGCCCGATGCATGGATCAGATGGCTCACTTTCTGACATTGCTGAGCACTTCCTTTCGAACATGTGGTCCCCAAGCACTGGAGTCCATTTCGGTGATATGTCCACGGATCACTTATTGGAGATTGCGATGAGCCCGGAAGTTTCGTATGTCTCGCAGAGGGCTATCATCAGCCTGCATAACAACAACGCACGCACGCACACTGGTACTAATACGGTAGAAAGCTACTACTTCACCTCATTGGATGGGAGCGGTCAGAGAGTAGCTGTAGCGGACTCAGGCTTGGATGCTGACCATGGCGACTTTGGGAGTCGGGTTGTTGGATTGATTGATGTTGCAGGAGATGGGGATACAGATGACCCCAATGATAGTCACGGGACTCATGTTTCCTGTACTGTGCTTGGTTCTGGTTCCCGCTCGACTGGGTCCGATGTGTATCAAGGAATAGCACCCGAGGCAGAGTTATACTTCCAAGCTATGGAAGGAAGTGGGGGCGGCCTAACTGGACCGGGTATCTTCTCTCTTCTAAACACAGCTTATTCATCGGGAAATGCAAGAATACACACGAACAGCTGGGGAAGCCTAGGGACGGGAGGCGACTACACTACTCAGTCAGAAGATGCTGATGACAGGACCTCTACATGGGATCAGTATTGGTCATATGATGGAATGACTGTTCTCTTTGCAGCCGGAAATGAGAGGGATGATGGGATTTCCGCACCGGGGACGGCCAAGAACGTGATCACGGTAGGTGGCCATGTAAACAGATACAGCTCATCTGAAGAGTTGTACTACTGGAGCAGTTGGGGGCCGACAGATGATGGTAGGATAAAACCGGACATTGTTGCACCGGGAGACTATGTTCGCTCATGCAGGGCTCAAGAGTCTGATACTCCGAAAAACGTTGACCCTGCGGGATGGTATCTCGAATACAGTGGCACTTCGATGGCTACCCCAGCAGCCGCTGGGGCCTCTGCCCTAGTCAGACAGTACCTGATCGAGGTAGCAGAGAGGCCTGCTCCACAGGGAGCGCTAGTGAAAGCAATGTTAATCCTAGGTGCGGAAGACATGTCCGATACAAATGGAGATGGCGTCCAGGAGGCCCGGGACATTCCCAATGACCAAGAGGGGTGGGGACGACTTGACTTGGCCAATACACTGGTTCCAGATGGAGACGTAGGAACATACGTAGACGATCGGTCAAGGCTGAAGAGCGGAGAGCAGGCTGAGTACAACTTCGAGGTTACTCGTTCCGGGGAGCCGTTGAAGGTAGTGCTAGCTTGGTCCGACTATCCCGGATCAGCTTTCTCCAACACCCAACTGAGAAATGACCTCGATCTAGAGGTCACTTCGCCAAACGGCCAAGTTACATATATCGGAAATGACTTTCAGAACGGGAAGTCAAAGACCGGAGGATCGAAGGATGACAAGAACAACGTAGAGGTTGTACTAATCGATTCCGCGGCCGTAGGGATTTGGAATGTCAAGGTTATCGACTACTCTCATGGGGGCGCCAGAACTTACCAACCATTCGCCATTGCAGTTAGGGGAGTCAATGTCAATGATCTGACCCCAGATCCAACTTTCGTTCCTTCATCTTTTGAGATCTCAACTCCCATTCCACAGGTTGGTGATGAGGTTCAGTTCTCAGCTACAATTCTGAATCAGGGATCTGGCTCCTTCCCTGAAGTTCATGTGTCGGCATATGGAAATGACGTCCTGATTGGGACTAAGACAGTTGGGATGTCGCCAGCAGAGTCGATTGAACTAGAATGGGACTGGTTTCCCACTCAGGCTGATGCAACTGCTAAGAACGTGACAATTAGACTTGAGATTGACCCCAACAACCAACTCGAGGAGCTTTACGAAGATAATAACGTACTGGAGACTGTGATTCAGGTCAGTGCCCCGGGCATCCAGGCTTCTTCTGATGAGCCATGGATAACCCTATCAGACGCTACTGACATTACCACCAAGTGGTCCATTCAGATGACGAACCTAGCTCTTTTCGAGACCAATGCATCGATTTCTGTTTCCAGCCCGATACGATTGGCAGATGGTAAAGAGTTCACTTGGTTCACCTCTTTCGATCAGGTCTTCGTGAATCTTGGACCTTCGGCATCAACTTCAGTCAACCTAACCATGGTCCACCCGGGACCCCCTCAGCCGGGAACCTACTCACTTATTGTGACTGCAACAGATGTGGAGTTTGACATCGAATCGCAATTGGAGATATTCTTCGATGTGCCTGTCCTTGCTCAGCCCACAATTTCCCTCCCATCGGAGACAATAATCGTGGACTCGTTCCACAACACATCGCTCTCCATAGATGTGATTAATGATGGAAATGGTGCTCAAACATACGACTTAGAACTAGTCCCGCCAGCTGGGTGGGATATTGGTTTCGAAGAGCTTGGTGCCTTCCCGGGATCTAAGCAAGGATCGACCGGGACGCTGGGAAAGGGTAGTAATATTTCTGCAGACATTACTATTGTGCCTCCGGGTGTGAAGATTGACTACGGGCACACCATTGTCGGACAGATGTTGGTCAAATCAAGAGTTGGGGCCGACGTCTGGTCCCAAGACCTTAATTTGGTGGTTGGAGCTTATGATTCACTGAGCTTCACACCTGAATCGGGGCAGAGCCATGAGGGTATTCTGTCTGACTCACTGCATGAGATTACTCTAGAAATAACAAATGATGGGAACCGAGACTTGGTTTTGACTCCACTGGTTACTCAGAAGCCTGGTGGTTGGTCAATAGCCAGTGGACTAGCGAATTTTCAAGTTCCCAAGGGTGACTCGGTAAATTGGAACCTCGGGATACAAGGCAACGGCCTCGCTAGTGGAGGCTTATTGGAACTGAAGCTGCTTGGCGAAGATGGCAGCTCATTCAGATGGAATGTCTCACTTGGAGTAGTATCGGGTGCCATACCCAAAGTTGATTTTCACCAATTAGTACTAATCAACGGCTCCTCTGTGGAGAAATCTGATACCCCACTGGGGCTGGGACCATACCCCGTTGGGGAAATTTTTGACATGGGATGGAGGGTCACGAATCAGGGGACCTCGACATGGGAATTTACCCCCTCAATGGATGTACCCAATGAAGAATGGGCTGCGTCTTGCTCGATGAGTAAAGGAGAAATTGAACCGGGTGAATCCACAATTGTTTGGTGTAGCATCGTAATCCCATTTTCCGAATCAGCAGGATCGGAACCTCGGCTGGAACTAGTGCTGAATGGTGATGGGATCGAGAAGAGGGTGAACGAGACTATTCTGATTAAAACGGTCAAAGCTGTAGAATGGACTTTGGTGAACATTAACGAGGCCCATGAGGGATACTCAACAACATTATACTACGAATTGCAGAATGTTGGCAACTCTCCAATCTCAAGCAGACTAGTGACGACCGGTCCGAATGGTTGGGATGTGAGGGTACTTGATGGGATTATGGTCACCCTTCAACCGGGAGGAGTGAAGTCTGTGCAAATCGCATTCACGCCAGACTCTTCATCCGATGGTCTGATATCGATAATGCTCGTTGAAGATGAAGAGATTAGTGGGAGCAGTGCATCTATTCAAATCGAAGTTATCTCAGATTCGACTGAGAGTGGGTCTGACCGGATGATCATTATTGGAGCTGGGTTATTCCTACTAGCCATGTCAACCGTGTTGTTAATTTCCCTGAAAAGACCGGATATTCTGGATAAGATAAGGCAAGGATCCATCCAACGGATTAGTGGGAAAGGGTCAGAAAACTGGACAGAGGAAGAAGAAATCGGAAGCAATGTGGATTCACTGGGAACGCCCAATAGCTCGGGACTTGAGAAGTACGATGAATACCCAGGGTGGCTTTGGGACCCTACCAAACAAGATTGGGTTCCCGATCCCAATAGTACTGAGGACAATTATGGGGAAGCTCCAGAGGCTTAGAAATTGCGAGCTTTTGTGGTTCAACAACCCGAAGTCCTTAGATGGATGAATGATTCGGTGGAACCGTGAAAAGAGCTAGAATGGCACATTTGATTACCATCCTAGTGACCTTGTCCATGCTAAGCATCTCAGTCTCTGCGGCTGCTTCTCTGCAGATTTCTTCGGATTCACCCGCTAAGCAGGCGACCACCGACAACCCGGCAGAATATACGATCACAGTGTTCAATGACGGTGATGAGGATCTCACCGTTCAGCTTCAGGCCTCACAGGGGAACGACTGCAACGGTTTCACATCCCAGATAGATCAGACTCCTTTCAGCCTTAATTCGCAGTCCAGTGAGACTGCGGAGCTTACTGTTTCGATTAACGAACAGGCTAATGGGGACTGCGAGACGACGGTTACTGCAAACGGATGGGGTTCCAATCCTACTTCGGATAACGCTAATGCGGACGTGACAGTGACAACCTCCTCAGATGGGGGAGGTCAGTACTCTGTCACGCTGACGCACACGGACCCGAGCAATGGGGTAATCAACTACGATGGCGAAGATGATGAGGTTAGTTGGGAGGTTTTGGTGGAGAACAATGGAGAGGCGGACCAAGAGCAAATTCAGCTGGCGATTGGTTCCTCGGGATCATGTGATCCAGAGGGTTTGGATGCGACTGTAGAGCCACAGGGAATGCAGCTGAACTCTGGGGACTCTGAGACGGCGACCGTCAAAGTTACTCTTCAGGATGGAAGTGCCACGGAAGCTAATGACCACTGCTTTATCCTCGAAGCAACCGTCACCAACGACCCGAATACAATAGACCAGGCTAACGACAGTATCGAGCTGAAGCTAAAAATCCCCGATGTGAAAACCTGTGAGCTTGATTTGCAGTACAACTCGCATTCCCTTGACCCCGGTGAGTCCGCTGATAACTCAGTGACTATGCGTAATACCGGAAACACAGCGTGGACTGTCTCGACCCATGCAACTGCTGCTGGATACGATATTAGTGATTGGATTGCCTTCCAAACACCAACTAGTAGGCTGCTTGAGAAACCGAATGAACCTGGTGACCAAACAACATTCACGTTCGTCATAACCCCAGATGATTCGGTCGAACCAGGGCAAGTTGATGTATACATCCAGGGGCGTTCCGGGGCTTCTATAGGATGTGAGTCTCTTCTTCGGGTTACTCTTGGACAAGTTCGTGATGCGTCTTTGACACTATCTAGTACATCGATGAACAATGTCGATCCCGGTGCCATTGGGATAAGTAGTATTCTTGTGACCAACACAGGCAACGGACAAGACACCTTCGCATTGGGCGTAAAGGAACTAAATCCCGGGTGGATTGTGGATTTGGAGTTCACTGTTGTCACTATAGGTGGAAAACACTGCACCTCTTCGCCCAGCTGCGATAGGCTGTACATTGAAATCCAAGTAACTGTTCCCGCTGATGCCAAGGCAGAGGTCCAATATTCTGTGATTTTCACCGTCTCTTCCTCTGGTAATCAACACGATGAGACCAGTCTTGCTGTCACAGTCGCGCCTGTACATTCCGGATCGATTTATGTACCCTCAAATTCCCAGACTGGTAAGAACTGGACATGGGTTGATTTCCCTGTTGAGATCACCAATACTGGCAACATTAGAGATACCTTCATCTTGGAATCTTGTGATCCAAATGTGAATGACTCATGTCAAGAAACGGTTTGGCCTACAAGATACAAGGATGAATCAGGTAACGAAATTTTACAGAAAGCCATCGACTCCGGTGAAACCTCATTGGTTTACTACCAGATTTATGTTTCGGACAGCATTAACAACCTCTCGCAGGACTTCGAAATAAGGGTAGGAATCTCTGGTGCACAGTTCTCCGTGGCCAAGGTAGTTACCATTACTGTTTCAATATACGACTACAGCATGGCATTAGCATTCGCTGACCCAGATGATGATCCCGGTACAATGAGTCTATCATTGCCGCCTGGAGGAAGTATGTCGGTATCTTTTGTCATAACCAACACGGGAAATGGGGGAGTTGATGACGCTGTAATGTACATCTCTGGAATGGACTCAGCGGTGATAAAGAAAATTACAGTAGAAGGAGCGGAGATCGGAGATAGTGTCAGGATTCCTGCCGAAGGGAGCCTTACAGTGGAGGTGGAGTTCGATGCACTAGATGTAAATAGCGGAACTACTGGTGTGATACGCATTGGGGCTACTTCAATGAAGAACACTGGACAGTCCCCCTCTTTCGTTGACCTGTCAATCTCAATAAGTGCAATTCATGACCTAGAGTTAACTTTGGAATCACCAGACAAGATTAGTGAAAGATATCCAGGAAACGTAGAGTTTGTACTCTTTGTGACAAATCAAGGAAACATTGAGGAAGAAATTGAGGTGATCTCTAGTGACTCACTCCGTGGCTGGTCTGTTGATGTAATTTCTGATGAGTTTAGTCTTGCCCCGGGTGCAACGAGGGAGGTTAAAATCAAAGCAACGCCCCCTAGTGAGCTGATTTCAGATGACGAATACAAATTCACGATTACGGTTAGACCGAAAGACATACCTGTTGCCGGAGAGCCGATTGATCTAATTGCTGAATCTACGCAATCATCATCTTCACTGTCGAAGAATGCAAAGAACGCTATTGCTGCCTCAACAATATTGATTGGATCAATAGGCATAGTTTCTCTTTTCTTAAGGTTCAGAATTTCCTCTCGGATAATTGAAGAATGAACTTTTCCGTAGGGTTTCCACTGGTCACATTGAAGACTCTGCATCGGATACGCTTATGTCCGTATTTTTTGTGGCGTGCAATATCGGTCCCGTAGGGACCGAGGGTGATGCGATGTCTACTGTAACTGAGATGTACCTTCCTGTAGCGGTAATGACGCTAGTTGGGATAGGTTTTCCAGTCATCAGCTTCTTCGCTACAAGATTCCTCCGGCCGACGAAATTAGGTTCTGATGGAAACAAGACAAGGTCAATACTCCTCCCTGGTTATGAGGCTGATCACACCTTGTATTTACGCCGAGACAGTACCTATGAGTGCGGTTCTGATCCAATTGGAGATGCGGATATAAACTTCCACTTCCAGTATTATTGGTACGCCATTATCTTCTTGGTTTTCGATATCGCGTTCATGTTTCTTGCATTTGGTGGAGTGGTTGCAATGCAAAAGGGAGAGGGTCTCCCAACTAAGGAGATAATTGGCTCCCTTCTGACTATGACGGTGTTCATCGCTATCATGGGACTGGGGGTCTGGCATGTCTTCAGAAAACGAGGTAGAATTTACATCTAGGTGATTATATTGGCGGATCAAGGTCAGAACTATTCCGTATTCAATAGCAGGATGCTGGTGGATACAGTTGGTGATGTTACTGACGAGGCTATCAAAGCTAGTCGTATCAAGGACGTGATTGGAGTGATAGTCGGCAGGATATTCAACTGGAGCCAGAGAAAATCGCTTTTCCCCCTGCACCTGGGGATCAAATGCTGTGCTCTAGAAATGGCGGCAGCTGGAGCGAGCAGGTTTGACGCTGAGCGGTTTGGAGTTTTCTTTCGGTCGAGCCCGAGGCAGTGCGATGTCCTGTTGGTCAATGGCCCAATTAGCAAGAAGTTTGCGGATCCAATAGTTAGGCTATGGGAGCAGATGCCTGAGCCTAAGTGGTGCATAGCAATGGGGGAATGCGCGATCTCAGGAGGTCCTTACTTCCAATCATACAATGTCCTGGAGGGAGTGGACACAATCATTCCCGTAGACGTGTATATCCCTGGATGCCCACCAAGACCTGAGGCCTTGATTGACGGGTTCGACAAACTTAGACAGAAGATAATCCGAATAGGCGCATTGCCCAACGATGGAGCTCCAACTTCCGGAAATCCAATAATTATTGGAGACGATTAGAGGGGTTCATATGGGTAGCTACGTTCCTCTAGAGACGCAGAAGGAAGCTGCTGAAGGCCTAGCTGCAGAAGTTTGTAAGATCGGTGGAGTTGAAGCGGAGATTGTAGCGAGGACAAGCGGTACAAATACAAGAAGCACCGTTTCAATTTCTTGCCCTAAGAATGATTGGAGAGTACTCGCTGAGAGGCTCAAGGAAGAGCACGGGGTGGATTACTGCTCAATGATTACTGGAATCCACTGGCCTGAGGGAGGAGCTGATAAGAACTGGGAAGTGGTCTACCACTTCCTCCGAATGGGCATCACTGACCCACCGATAATTGATGGAGTAATTGAACCCGATAACACTAATCCTGAGGTGTTGGCAGGTCGGCAAATCCCGCTCGAGATAGAGGTAAGTGTCTGTCTCCCTGAAACTGATGAACCATCAGTAGCTACGGTGCAGGATATATGGGCAGGAGCAGATTGGAATGAAAAGGAGACTTGGGACCTAGTTGGAATAGACTTTGAAGGGCATGTTGGGATGCGCAGGGTACTACAACCTCATGAGACCCCAGTGGGATTCCACCCCCTTCAGAAGCAACACAAGCTGCGATACCACGACTTTGAAGAAATGTATGATGATGCGCAGGGTTTCCTGCGGAAGCCGGCAGACGCTGGGAAAATAAAGTAGGTGAGAAAATGGCTGAGATGTGGATTTCGATGGGGCCGCAACATCCGATGACGCACGGACTTTGGACACTCAAAGTTAAGGTCGATGGAGAAACTGTGGTTGATACCGAACCAGATCTTGGCTACATCCACAGAGGGGTGGAGAAAATCTGCGAATCTAGGGATTTCACCCAAATTACAACATATTGTGACAGGCTCTGTTATGCAAGTGCAAACACATGGTCGCACTCCTACATCTACGCTGTCGAGGACTTGCTTGAGGTTGAGGTCCCTGAGCGCGCTGAGTACATTCGCCTGATTGCTGTAGAACTCCAACGGATAGCTTCGCATCTTATGTGGTTGGGGGCATATGGCCCCGATATCGGGAACCTATCGATAATGGTATGGTGCCTAAGAGAGAGGGAGATGATGCTGGATCTCCTCCAAGAGCTTGGTGGATCCAGAATGCACTATAACTTCCCCAGGGTTGGTGGCGTAAAGAGGGACTTGCCTCATGGTTTTGCGCAAAGGGCCAAAGCAAAGTTGAGTCTGTTTCTTAATAGGATTCAGGAGTATGAGGCTCTATTTGATGAAAGTACAATCTTCCTAGTGAGAACTCAGGGGGTTGGTTACTCCAAGCCTGAAGAGATGGTCAATCACGGAGTATCCGGACCGAACCTAAGGGCTGGTGGCGTCAATTATGATGTAAGAAGAGCCCATCCCTACTCAGTGTACAGCGAGCTAGATTGGGAACCACCTGTTGAGCGCCCATCCATCAAGGGAGCTGATTGCTATGACAGGTACAGGGTAAGAGTGGAAGAGATGCGGGTCAGTGCGAGGATGGTATTAGAATCTCTTGAGAAGATCCCAAGGGGTGCTGACACATATCACGAACCGGGAGATCCAGCGATTCTAGCAAAGGCACCGTCTAGAGCACTTGAAGGGACTTCGGGCTACCATCATTTTGAGGACAGTCGAGGGGAGTCTATGTTCTACATCGCAGGTGGTGGTGAGGGGAGGGGAAAACAGCCCTATAGAGTCTCAATTAGATCACCTATGTTCATTACGATTCCATACGCTTCCGAGTGCATGATTGGTTACAAGGTCGCTGATATCCCAGCAATAATGGGATCTTTCGATCCTTGCATAGGAGAAACGGATAGGTGAGATGATGGCAAGTAGTGACTGGCTAAACCTCAGGGGATGGATAGAAAGCTCGGTATCATGGTCCATGGACAAGGTCCATGATTCCCTGCCTTCCAAAGATATAGATTTGCAAGCAACAATCTCGCTTCCTCGGGGTATCTGGCCGACTGATATCATCATCGGACCTATTTTCAACCTAAAGGAGGGCTTCTCTGAGGTCCAGCCAGCGCTTGAGGGTTTTTTCAGTGCCACCCTTGTGTGTACGGTGGTTTTCACAACTCTAATGCTCACGATGCTGCCTATCCCATATATTGAGAGGAAATTCATTGGTAGACTGATGGATCGGCTTGGTGCAACAACTGCTCTCAGGAGCCTTTGGGTCGGGGAAAGCGGGGTTACTGCAGGCGAATGGTGGAACCAGCTGCCCTTCGGAATGGGTGCTCCAGTAGGGTGGCTAAATAGGCTGTTAAATTCGATATGGGGGAACGAGCATTCTCTGGAGACAGTTTCAAGGGTTAACAATAGGAGTTATCATGGGTATTGGTTTCTTCTGCCTGGATTCTTTCAGGCTTTCGCCGACTTCACAAAGTTCGCGGGGAAGGAGCACATAGTTCCTAGGAATGCGGACAAAGCAGTTTACGAGGTTGCCCCGGTTATCATTATCTCAACTACTGTTATCGTATTCGCATTCATACCATTCGGGCCCCATTACTACATCTCTAGTCCCGAGCTATCGGCGATTTTCATGATGGCCATCTTTGGCGTGGCCCCTCTCGGAGTATTCTTCGCTGGCTGGGCTTCCAACAACAAATACACACTGATTGGCGGCATGCGTTCAGCTGCCCAACTCACTGCCTACGAAATACCTCTTCTGATCACCGTACTTGGAGTCTGTGTGATTAGTGGTTCATTCAATATCATCGAAATAGTTGATTTTCAAATTAGTGAAGGCAACATATGGAATATTTTCATGATGCCCTTGGGTGCTGCTCTGTTTCTCGTGACTATGATTGCTGAAGTGGAGAGAATTCCATTCGATATGCCAGAGGCGGAGGCAGAGCTTGTAGAAGGCTGGTGGACGGAGTATGGTGGTCTCAGATGGGGTTTCATGTTCATGGCAGAGTACATGCGATGCTATGCCGCTTGCCTCCTTTTCTCACTATTTTTCCTGGGTGGATGGGAGGCGCCATTCCAGGGAACGATTGAGTCTCTGCCTGTAATTGGAGGATTGTTTGCTATGATTTTCACAGTAATTCCAGGGATTGCTTGGATGCTTGGAAAGGCATGGTTACTGTTTGCGGTTTTCGTCTGGATTAGGGCATCTCTACACAGAGTGAGGACCGATCAAATACTGGAGTTTGGATGGCAATGGCTTCTCCCTCTCTCAATGGTCAACCTAGCAATTGCAATGTTCCTGAGAGTTTTTGTGTGGGACGACGGGTGGGGCATTGCTGCACCGGTAGCAATGATACTTCTTGGTGTTCTGGGTTTTGCAATTCTTGTCGTTGACGAGGATAAGGAAGCTCTAGAGAGTATGAAAAGGCCCTACAGCGCACATACCGTTGTCAAGGCTTCACCTGGAAGCCATGTTGATTCGGAGTTGATATCTTGAGTTATCACCCGCATGGCACCCCGAGTCTACGAAACCTAATTGTGAGGCCCATGTGGATCACACTGAAAACAGCGCTTCGAACGATTCCATTCATTGGAAAGCTCCGCTTCCTGAAGAATGGCTATCATGGCCAAGCAGCGGACATGGTTGATGAGCAAACCAAAGGTCGAGTTGGTGCGGATCACCCTAGTGTAGGTCAGAGTTTCTCCGCTGATAGGGAGACAAGTCAAATTATGCCGTTCGTTGAGAGGCCCGTTACCGTAATGTACCCTTACGAGAGATTGGAAGACTTGGAACCTTGGTTATTTGTTCCTGGTAACTATAATGGCAGAATAGGGATAATTTGGGAGACCTGTACGGCATGCAAAGCGTGCGTGAGGGCATGCCCAAATGACTGTCTACACATGACTAGTGAGGTAAGGGTCAACATCCTAGATACTGCAGAAGAGGATGACAAATGGCACGGATATGGTGGAGAAATTGAGGCTGGTGGTTATGCTGCAAAGATTAAGGATGACTTTGACGAAATTGCTGAAGGGTTCGATCTTGTTAACGAGCACGCGGTTGCGCCTCAGCAGTATGACTTCGCAGAGATAATTGACATATCTGGAGAGATAGCTACTGTGAACTGGTCAGATGGTTCTGGAGTAGAAGAGGTAGATCTGGCTGAACTAAAGCCAGCGGAACAAGATATTGTCTCGGGGAGGATTGATCTTGGCAGGTGCATGTTCTGCGGGCTTTGTATGGAGGCTTGTCCATTCGAATCGTTCTTCATGACCAATGAGTATGATGGAATGTCTGGATTTACTAGGGAGCAACTCTGGATGGACGCAGACAGGACCAGGGTACTTCCAACTGTTCATCAAGAAAGAGTGGATATGGAGCTAGCAAAGAGAGCTCAGAAGGAGATAGACAAGAAGGCCAGGAAGGCTGCTAAGGCTGCTAAGGTGGAGGTTTAGTATGGCTTTCGATTTCGAGGCTCTGGTCTTTGTAATCGTTGCTGTTGCGGCAGTAGCAGGAGCCATTGGGTGTGTCTTCTCCAAACGTGTTGCTCATTCCCTACTTTGGTTGATGTTAACGTTCTTCGCTGTTGCGGCAATATTCTTGATGGCTCATGCAGAAATGCTGGCGGCGATACAAATTCTCGTATACTTGGGATCAGTTATGCTGGTAGTTCAATTCGGTGTAATGCTCACGAGAAGAAAGATTCAGGATGTTGAGATATAATGAGGGCACTATCTGCAATAACTGGAGTGGGTGTCTTTGCGTTCATCCTTGTCCTCCTGAGGGAGGCAATGGAGCACCCAATGTGGGATGGAGAAGGTGCGGTTTCTCCAACAACTCTGGAGTTTGCTAACTCCATGTTCAGCGACTGGTCGATTGCCACTCTGGTTTTGGGCATCTTATTGGCCATGGCGATGATTGGGGCTTCCTACTTGGTTCGAGATGAAAGGCTGGTCAACCTCCTATGGGACCTTGGGGATGATGCGGGGCAGGCAGCTGAAGCTCTCAGAACTGAGCGTACACGTAAAGCGAGAAGGGTGCCGAATGCCAGTCCTACTGATGGTATTACAAGTGATACCGAGATTTCTAAGGAGGAGGAGGAATGATTGACCCATCCTGGATAGTAGCATTAGGAGTGATTCTATTCGGCATTGGACTTCTTGGCACATTTTACCATAAAAATGCGATTGTAGTATTGATGTGCATCGAACTGATGCTGAACGCTGCGAACCTGAATTTTGTCGCCGCTGCTTCGCACTATGGAGATGTTGACGGGTGGGCCTATACTGCGATTGCAATAGCCATTGCAGCTGCAGAGGTTGCAATAGGCCTGGCAATTCTATTGTCGATGTACAGTACTCAAGAGACCATCTCGCTCGAGGCTGCAAATAAACTGAGGAATTAGTGATAATATGACAGAGTCAGTTAATGAATACAAATTTTTGTTGCCACTAATTCCGACACTTCTAATTGTTCCAGTGATGTCAATAATGGGGCTCAAATCATACGAATCTGCATTTTTGATAGTCCTAGCACCATTCCTTGCATTTCCCACTATTCTAATATTGGGCCAAATCTTCAATGGTCAGAAGAGATGGAAGGAGGATCTCAAAGAAGGCGGAATTATCGGTTTGGGTTCACTTCTTATTTCACTCTCAGTTTCACTCTGGATTATTGTTGATTACTTGACTGTGTCCGTAGAGTTTCAAAGCGATTCGGTGGCAACATGGTTCGACTGGATCTCTTTCGAGGTGTTGAAGTCTGACTACACAATCACTGAAACAACGAGAGTGTTCGGTGTTGGAGTCTGGATTGACTCTGTAACACTGATGTTACTCATGGTAGCAACCTTCCTGTGTTTCCTAATTTGCTGGTTCAGCCTCGGATACATGAACACCGATCCAATAAATGAGAATCGCAATCACCGGTTCTATGCCGAGTTCGTCCTCTTCGGAATGGGAATGTTCGGAATGGTTCTCGCTGACAGCTTCCTATGGTTATTCATTTTCTGGGAGATCATGGGACTCTGCTCATACCTGCTCATAGGATTCTACTTCTGGAAGGAGAGCGCGGCGTATGCCGCCAAGAAGGCATTCCTCACCACACGAGTGGGTGACGTCTTCCTGATGATCGGCCTCCTAATACTCTACGATATCTACGGCTCTCTCGAGTTCTCTGTGGTATTCGCCGATCCGTCGCTCAACGGCACAGTGGACTCAGACAAACTGTTCTGGGCCCTGCTGATGCTATTAGTTGGAGCTGTGGGCAAATCAGCCCAGTTCCCCCTACACGTCTGGCTTCCCGATGCGATGGAAGGTCCAACACCGGTATCAGCCCTAATCCATGCAGCGACCATGGTCAATGCCGGCCTATACCTAGTGGCCCGCATGGTTCCTTTCGTCGACGTAGGGCACCACGGGGTTTCCGGTTTGGAAGATCTAGGGCTGATTGTCGCATATATCGGTGGCATAACCGCCTTCATGGCAGCCTCGATAGCTTTCGTTCAGAATGACATCAAGAAGGTACTTGCCTATTCAACCATGAGCCAGCTGGCCTACATTTTTACCGGTCTCGGTGTGTCTCTTTGGTTCTACAATCACGGCAATACAGAGGCTGCAACACTCGTTTTCGGTGGTTCGATGTTCCATCTGTTCAACCACGCAATGGCAAAGGGGATGCTGTTCATGGCCAGCGGGTCAGTAATCCATGAAGTACACCACGCACATGACCACCTCCATGACAAAGGAAGTCACGGACACCACGACTTTGACCCACAGGACATGAGAAACATGGGTGGACTAGCATCCAAGATGCCAGTTACATCGGCAGCGATGATGATTGGATCAATGTCAATAATTGGAATTCCCCTGATTGGAGGATTCTGGTCCAAGGAGGCGATAGTGGCCAAGACCTGGAAGGCATCATTGGACTATGAGCCTATGATGCTGGGCCCGGCAATCCTAGTCCTTCTGACGGCAGGGATGACTGGCTTCTACATGTCAAGGATGTGGTTCATGACGTTCGCCGGACAACCCAAGCACGAGGTCGTTGAGCATGTCAATGAGTCGACGCCATGGATCAAAGAGCCGTTGGTAATCCTCTCAATCATCAGCGCCTTGGGAGGCTTCGGACTCTCCGTCCTGGGGATCGTAAAGTGGCTGGCTAAACCGTACAAATATGAATTGGGAATCCACGAAGGCTCAATACTGGAGCAAATCGTGTACGAGCTTGAGCACGCATTCCTACCTGATGACCCCAACCTGAGAATTGTGGGCTGGGCCACCATCTTCCTCTCCCTCGTCGTGGGACCTATCTTCGCAGCCAGAGTCCATGGGGGATCACTTCGAGAGGGAGAGTCCTCAGGCCCATTGGTTTCCTGGTTGGTGTCTATTTCAGGTAAGTTCGGATCTCAGGATGTCTCAGAGATTTCCAAATCAAGCCTTTCTGACGCGCTCAGAAGAAGACTCTACTTCGATGAGATCTACGAATGGGCCATATCGAAGACCATTATTCCATTAGCCTCATTCGCTGCTTGGCTGGATAGGAATGTTATCGATGGGGCCATCAAGCGCATCGAGTCGGGTTCAGTAATTGGATCGCTGCAAATACGCAGAATCACTACGGGAAGGGCCCGGGACTATATCTTGATGACTGCGGTCGGAGCTCTTTCCATTTTTGCCTTGATTTGGGGGGTTAATGGATGATCCTGAGTATTCTCACATTAGCACCCATTACGGTTGGACTGGTGCTGTTAGCACTTCCCATGCTTTTACCTGAACAAGTATCTGACAGGATTAGTTCAGTTAGTAGGAACGTCAGCATGGGAGTGGCACTGGCTATTTTCGCTGTAACAACATGGATAGGACTGTGGAATACTTCAGAGTTTAGTGAATCGATTACCAGCTGGAGCTCCTTATCATTCGGCGACTATATCCTCTACGAGGTCCCTGTGGATCTGATTCCGTACATTGGTGTCTCATGGCATTTGGGTGTAGATGCACTCTCTTTCCCAATGATCTGGTTGACCACGTTGTTAATTCCGGTTTCGATGCTAGTTGAGTGGGACGCGAAGAAGGGGCATTACTTCCACCCACTTCTATTGCTGATGGAGGGTGCCATGGTAGGGGTATTCGTTTCACTGGACCTCTTTGTCTTCTATGTCTTCTGGGAAATGACATTGATTCCAATGTTCTTCCTAATTCTTATGTGGGGTGGTGAAGATCGAAAGTACGCCTCTATGAAATTCTTCATCTACACCTTTTCTGCAAGCGTTGTAATGCTAATCGGAATTCTGGTGATGTATTTCCATACCACGGATCCAAGCTCGCAAACAGGGCATACCTTCGACTTGTTAGTAATGCTAAATTCGGGTACTTTGATCCAAAGTCAGGGACTCAGACACTTAGTCTGGCTGACTCTGCTAATTGGATTTGCCACAAAGATGCCTAGCGTCCCTGTCCATACCTGGCTTCCCGATGCACACGTTCAGGCACCCACTGCTGGATCCATGATTTTGGCAGGGGTCATGCTGAAGATGGGGGCATATGGATTCCTCAGAGTCGCAGTTTCTGCTTTCCCTGAATCGACAGTGACCTTCATCCCATTGCTTCTGATTCTTGGTATGTCAAGCTTGGTGTATGGTGCTTGGGTTTGTATGGGACAAACAAACCTGAAGAGGATGGTGGCATATTCCTCGGTCTCACACATGGGTCTAATTTTCCTTGGTATTGCGACTATGCAGCCCCTTGGGATAGCAGGCGCGCTATTCATGATGTTCGCCCACGGGATAATTAGTCCACTCCTATTTGCAGTTGCAGGGGCATTCAAGCACCATTACCACACTCTAGAGATTGGCTCAATGAGGGGGATTGCCCACCATAGCCCTTGGCTTTCTGGGCACATGATGCTGGGATGGATGGCTAGTCTGGGACTACCACTTCTAGCGGGTTTCGTCGCCGAGATTGCAGTGATGATAGCATTCTGGATGACTTACGGCTGGTTGGTTATACTACCCGCCCTAACCCTGATAATCACCGCAGTATACTACCTTACTTCGATGCAGAAGACTATTTTTGAATCCAACGACCCGGACCAAGGGATAATGCCCGAAACCCTGCATGGAGATGATCCATGTGACATTACTTGGCATGAAAACGCTGGAATGATTATTCTTGGAGCGTTGACTGTTCTTTTCGGCATCTTACCTTTCTTTTTCTGGGACATGATGTCCCACTGGGGCACAGAGATCGTTACAGAGATTCTAGTTGATGCCATGAATTCAGGGGGATTCTTACCATGAGTGAAATTAGCGAGGCCTCGATTGATCTCATCTTGCCCGAACTGATAATGATCGGGGGACTTATCGCCTGCATACTGATTCCAAATCTGGGCGATGCTAGGATGAGGATACCACTTACCAACGTCAGGATACCGACACTACTCGGAGGAACAAGATTTGAGGTAACTAGGGACCCTAGAATCCCGAATTCAATTGCTCTGATCTGCTTTTCTTCTTCGCTTGCGATTTCTCTATTCATGTTGATAAACTCGAGCGCTGGAGATATCGGCAATGTTCTGAGGGCCGATAGCTTTAGCAGCTTGCTGGCTGTAATTTTTGCTTCGTCCCTTCTACTAGTTTCTCTTGCGTCCTACCATGGCCTTCCTCCGAAGCCATCCGCTGAAGCTCCAAGCGATGGTGACAGCCAAGAGGAGGAGGGTGCAAAGATCCGTTCTTTGTATGACAACAGGAGGCAGGCTGACTTCTACATTCTTCTACTTACGGTGGGTATTGGAATGACTCTGATGGTCAAGTCTACGCATTTATTCATGCTATTTGTCTGCCTAGAGCTCGCATCACTATCTTCCTATGTTCTGGTTGGTTTCCATAAAGAGTCGGAATTTGGTGGAGAGGCTGGTACGAAGTACTTCATCGTTGGATCGGTGGCTTCTGCGGCGGGAATATACGGAATGTCCTTGCTATATCTATGGAACGGGGACTTGTCAATCGAATCATTGGCATCTTCTTGGGAGGCCATGGGAGCGAATACGGATCCTTTCGCGGCGATTGGAGTCGGATTGATGCTAGTAGCATTTGGATTCAAAGTCGGTGCTGCTCCATTCCATCTTGCAATTCCCGATGCATACGCAGGGGCTTCTTCCATGGTTGCAGGCCTATTGGCTACCGCATCAAAGGCAATGGGATTTGTAGCTTTGATGCGAATACTCCTAGTTGTCACCCTACCAGAATCGGGTGAATCGGTTTGGTTCGTAGTTGTTGCAGTAATCTCTGTTATTACAATGACTTGGGGGAACTTAGCTGCACTCTCCAGTGAAAATCCCAAACGAATCTTCGCTTACTCTAGCGTAGCTCATGCAGGCTACATGCTTGCAGCGGTCGCCGTAGTCGGGACAGGTTTGGGCGACGCCGGTACTAAGGAGCTGATTGTAACCGCAATTATGTTCCATCTTGCGATTCTGGTTCTATTCAAGCTCGGTGCCTTCCTCGTTCTTTCTGTAATTGAGACCAAAGGAGAAAGCCATAGAATTGAGAGTCTACATGGACTAGCTCACAGAGATCCAATAATTGCTGGATCGATGCTGGTTTTCGTGCTTTCACTGGCAGGTGTACCGCCATTCTCAGGATTCCTGTCCAAACTCCTAATGATCAATGGGATCGTGCATGCCACTGCTGGCTCCGGAAGCCTGACCAGTAGTTTCGTATTTTCCTGGGCGGGTAGTGTTGAGATTGCATTCTGGCTCGCCTTCGCTGTTGTTATCAATAGTGCATTATCACTATTCTATTACCTCAGAATTGGATTAGTGATGTTCTTTGAGGCTCCGGATGAGAGTGAGATCGATCCCGCAGGAGCCCCTCTCAGATTTGCAATTGCTATTTGCGCATTGCTTACTTTGGCCCTTGGCATAGGACCCATGAGTCAGACTGCACTGGAGTTGGTTGGAGATGCCGCTCTTGACTTGCTTTCGTCCTAGTCTTCATGCTCAACTTCACATATGGGTCCCTTGACCGATATCCATGGCCCGCAGGGAGGAGACTGTAGATACAGAGCTGTTAGCACAGCTTGAATCCGGAGGAGAACGGATAAGGGTCCCACTCCCAAACCGAAAAGTGAACGAAATGTTCGCAATTGCTGACCAAATACTGGGAGGAAGGAGGGTCAGAGCAATCTGTGAGGATGGTGAGACAAGACTATCCAGAATCCCAGGAAAGATGAGGAGGAGGCAATGGGTCAGAGAAGGGGACCTGATAGTCCTTCAGCCATGGGAATTCCAAGATGACAAGGCAAATGTCAAGATGCGCTATACGAAAACGCAGTCACTCTACCTCTCTCGTAAGGGAGTCTTGCCTGAGATAGTGGATGCGTTCGGCATGGCAAAGGACGCTGAGGAACGATTTGAAGAAGAGACCGAGGATGAAGCATCAGAAATCGGAGAAGAGTCTGCGGGTTCGATAGCAGAAGAGGCTCCGATTGAAGATGATGACATTGACTCCTTTTTCGGGTGAGGAAACATGCCTCCGGACAAGGAGTGGGATGAGCAGCCCGATATTGATAGAATTATGAGCTCTGAGAAGAAATTTGAGTGGTTGTCGGAGCCGAGATACAGGAAGATTTTCGATGAAATCGAGGATTCCATTCAAGGGGTGTTAGGTAAGGGTGGTTTCGATTGGGTCGACAGGAGAGTTTTCGATCAAGTGTTTGATCGTTCGACTCTACTTGCCTTGCACAAATTAATGCAACAAGGCAGCATTCAAACAATCGACTACCCGATTGCAAGGGGTAAGGAGGCTCACGTATTCAAGGCCACTTCGCAGGAAGGCCCGCTCGCAGTGAAGATTTTCCATACCACAAACGCAGTTTTCAAAGGTTTGGCCAAGTATATCGAGGGGGATCCAAGATTTTCTGGCCTCTCCAGGCGCCATAGAGAGCTTGTGAACATCTGGGTCAGGAAAGAGTTCAGGAATCTGAAAAGAATGAGGAAGCATGGTATTCGGGCACCAGAACCCAAGTCTAATCTCAAGAACATCCTGATAATGGAATTTGTTGGGAGCGAGGGGACCCCGAGTCCAAGACTGAAGGACATTGAGCTAGGCAAACCAAAAGAGGTCTTTGAGGAGCTTCTGCAGATGGTCGCAATACTGTGGCAAACTTGTGATTTGGTACATGCTGACTTCAGCGAGTACAACATTCTCTGGAGAGAAGGCATCCCATGGATTATTGACGTTGGACAGGGAGTTACATCAGCCCACCCAAGTGCTAATGAGTTTCTAGTCAGAGATGTTACTAGGATAACTGAGTGGGCTAGTAGACTTGGATGTGATGTTTCTGTGGCTGAAAGCATGATTAGGGTTCTCGATGAACCGGTTCCAAAATTACCAACACTTCCTAGCGGGGATTAAAGACACTTGGGCATTCGTGAGTATCATGGAGCATCTTTGCCGACTTCCGCAGCGCAGGATTGCTGTGTTGATTGGAAAGGGTGGTGAAACTCGAAAGATGATTGAAGAAAGCATTGGTGGCAAACTTGCAATTGACTCGAAAACTGGGGATGTGTCAGTAGAATGGGAGGGGGATCCTGACCCCGTAAAGAGGATGAAAATACCTGAAGTTGTATCGGCAATAGGCAGAGGGATTTCACCAGAAAGAGCGGTTAAACTCATCGAAGATGACTTTTTTCTACAAATGTACGATATTAGGGACTGGGTGGGAAGGAGGACTAATCAAACTAGAAGGATGAGGGGGAGGCTAATTGGGCGCAATGGCCGGATAAGAACTCTCATTGAGGAAATCTCAGGATGTGAGATTGCGATCTTTGGCTCTACAGTCGCAATAATGGGAAACAGTGACGGACTGGCACTTGCAACCACTGCTGTGGAAGGAATTCTTGGTGGATCGGAGCACAGCACGGTCCTATTCGGATTGGAACAAGATAAAAAGAGGCAAAGACTCAGTTCAAAGAGTCTTGAGATGTTCGAAGAAAGAGGGAGGCCCGTGCAAAAAACGTTCGAAGACATGGTACCAGGACTTGCAGAAGCTAGGGGAAGGAAATCGGAAAATCTCGAACAGATCGAGCATTCCCGAGAAGAGGTCTTTTCCTCAGAAGAAGAGTGAGTGGACCGTTACCCATAAGCGAGGAGCTCGTCCCCGTACATTTGTGTATAATCCACTAGACGAGATGTATCCATTTGAGAGATGGGCAGTTAATGGGATAATAGCAGTCTCTGTCCTAGTGATGGTAGGACTAGGCCTGCATGAAATCGAAGTCGAAAACCCCCTATCTGAGGCTCTATACAAGTACTACATTGACCCCGTAATCGGAGAATCGTCCGGAGACTCGGGATACAATATGGTAAACACAATGACTTATGCGGTCGTTATGGCATTATTTGTGGTTTCCATTTCCGCATGGCTACGCGGACTTGGTGTTGACCCCAGCGATGCCAGCATTCTCGCCCTACTCCCATTCATCACATGGGCCGTGTTTGGTGAAGTCGCGGAGGATGCCAAGATGTTTGCCTCGGACCTAGCGCCATATTTCGTCAGTCCGGGAATTCACTTCCAAGCAGCATTCTGGGTAGTTTTCTCGGGAGCGCTGGGGATTTCTATTGGGAACAGTGGAAAAGAAGACGATGGGGTTCAATCCAATATTGAGATTGTTGCATCTATTCTGATTCTGATGCAATTTGTACTCTATGGGTCTTCAATTTCCCAGAGTGAAACAGTCGTGAGAAATGGCATTTCCCTTCTTCCCCTGGTTATTGCCACATCCATTGCATTGGCATTCACTCGTCTGACTCGTTCCTCAACCTCAGCTTTCAACCCTATTCAAAAGATGGTTTACCTAGTCGGAATGGGTGGATCAATGATCTTTCTTGGGGCTATACTCTCCCATGCATTCCATGATCCTCCTCCAACAGAGAACCTATGGCCGATCCTAGTGGTCATCGGTCTGCCATCGATTGTTATCTTGATGATGCATAACTATGGAAGTCCTGCCGCCGAAGAACTTGATGGCCATGGTTTCCTAGCTGGCATATTGCCTCCGGGAATGACTGAAGAAGAGTACATGGTACTCTCATCGCCAGACAAGGACCTGATAGAAAGTCTGAGGATGAGGGCCTCAATGGCTCAACCCCTGGTATTCCTAGCTGTAGCAGGGCAAATAGTTGATGGCTTGGCTACGACAATAGGGATTGATTCATTCGGATACTCAGAGAAGCACGTGCTTTCTCAGAAAGTCATCGACTTAGGTTTCTCAATTAACGAGGCTGTGGGAATCGACTATGGAGAGGGGGCATGGGCCTTCGGCCTACTGAAGATGGGTTTGGGGGCTCTGATCTACTATTTCTTCGCCATTGCGAACTTCGAGCACAGGCAGCAGCATCTTCGAATGTTGATTGGATTGGCACTTCTTGTTGTCGGCTTGGCTCCGGGACTGAGGGATGTCGGTAGGCTAGCTCTGGGAGTATAGCTGCTCCCATTCATTCAAGGGCTCTACGCCATCTGCGAGAACGAGGGACATGGATAGGCTGCCTTCCAGAGTGGATCGGGGGGGTGACGAGTTTGCCTCTAGGAAGCGTCACAACATCGAGCTCTCTGATGCCATTAGGGAAAGCATCAAACTAGTCAAGGAAGGAGGGGACGATAGGCACATTAAGAGGCACAGAGAACGTGGAAAACGCCTACCAAGGGAGAGGGTTGAGCTAGTTTGCGATCCCAGTTCACCATTCCTAGAGTCTTCCACCCTAGCAGCATTCGGAATGTATGACGGCAAGGCACACTCAGCGGGAATAGTGACCGGTATTGGACTGGTTCACGGAAGGGAATGCATGTTCATCGCAAATGACGCTACGGTGAAGGGCGGTTCATACTACCCATTGACAGTAAAAAAACACATTAGGGCCCAAGAAATCGCTGAAGAAAATAATCTGCCCTGTATCTATCTTGTAGACTCGGGCGGAGCTTTTCTTCCAATGCAGGACGAGGTTTTTCCAGATAAACTACATTTCGGTAGGATTTTCAGAAACCAAGCTATCCTATCTAGCAGGGGCATACCACAGATTGCTGCCGTTCTCGGTTCCTGTACAGCGGGAGGCGCATACATTCCAGCCATGTCCGATGAGTCGATAATCGTCAAGGGCAATGGGACCATCTTCCTAGCCGGACCACCTTTGGTAAAGGCGGCCACTGGAGAGGAGGTGACGGCTCAAGATCTAGGAGGTGCAGAGGTACATACTTCTGAGTCAGGAGTAGCGGATCACTATGCAGAAGATGAAGATGAAGCATTGAGGATTGTAAGAGACATTGTGGAGAATCTAAACATATCCCCCAAACACATGCTAGACTTATCTCCACCTGAGGACCCTTCTCATCCGGTTGACGATCTGATGGGGATAATACCAGTCGACAACAGAACGCAATATGACGTTAGGGAGGTGATTGCCAGAGTTGTCGACGGTTCCCGTTTTCACGAGTTTAAGCAAAGATATGGAAATACATTGGTGTGTGGCTTCGCTAGAATCCATGGATATCCAGTGGGAATCGTCGCAAACAATGGTATCCTGTTCTCAGAATCGTCCCTAAAAGGTGCTCATTTCGTGGAGCTATGTGGTCAAAGGGGCGTACCGTTAGTTTTCTTACAGAACATCACTGGATTCATGGTGGGCAGAGACGCAGAGGCCGGTGGAATTGCGAAGGATGGTGCCAAGTTAGTGACTGCGGTCTCATGCGTTCCAGTCCCCAAGTTCACCGTAATCATCGGAGGCTCACACGGAGCTGGGAACTATGGAATGTGCGGTCGGGCATACGACCCAAGATTTCTGTTCATGTGGCCCAATGCAAGGATTAGCGTGATGGGCGGCGAGCAAGCGGCGAGCGTACTATCCGCAGTTGGAAAATCGGACCCAGAGGTGATACGGAGCAAGTATGAAAAAGAGAGCAATCCATACTATTCTACCGCTAGATTATGGGATGATGGGATAATTGATCCAAGGGATACCAGGGACGTGCTTGGGCTATGTATTTCTGCAAGCCTCAACGCCCCGATGCCAGACACGGGTTATGGAGTATTCAGGATGTGATAAGATGATGAGTGATGAAATCCCCGAAACCGAACTATGTAGACTAGAAGTTGATGGTCCAGTTGCCAAAATAACACTTGATCGGACAGAGGCCCATAATGCCCTCAATGTACAGCTAATTACCGAACTAATTGAATTGCTAAAGTGGACATCCAAAAGATCCGTTGGAAGAACTGGAGAGCTAAGAGATCGACAAGGAAATCAATTCCTCAGGGTGCTGTTGATGGTTTCTGAGGGAAAGCACTTCTGCGCTGGAGCAGATATCAATATGATGAAGGAGGGAGGGGGCAAGAGTCCCAAGGAGAATCGCGAAGACGCGGAGAGACTGGATGGTCTTTTCCATGGTCTATGGTCCCATCCGTGCTTCACAATCGCATGTGTCCAAGGTGCCGCACTAGGGGGGGGAGCTGGGATGGTGGCTTGCGTTGATCACTCTATTGGGGGGCCAAGAACACAGATTGCGCTCTCTGAGGCCAAGTTGGGGATTTCTGCTGCTGTAATTGGGCCCTATGTATATCGTAGGCTCGGCAGCGCCCATTTCAGGAGGCTAGCAATGAGGGCTTCTAGAGTTGAATCTGATGAGGCACTAAGGATAGGTTTCATTGATGAATTAGTAGATTCGCAGGAAAGTATGTCCACATCCGCCAAATCCGTTATTTCCGATGTACTGACATCAGGGCCAATGGCTGTTACATCCGCCAAGAAGATGGTGGCGGATCTAGATGAGTGGGATGGTACTAAAGAGTCACTTAGGCTTTGGACATTGGACCTTACTAGTGAGATGCGTGGCTCTCCAGAAGGACAGGAGGGTCTATCCGCATTCATAGAAGGCCGGAAGCCAGCCTGGTTCCCAGAGGACCGGGATGGGAAATTATGACGCCAGATTGGATGAGTGGATCACCTAGACCCTTCTCAAGAGTCCTAGTTGCCAATAGGGGAGAAATTGCCATCAGAGTTCTTCGAGCTATTAGTGAGTCTGGCCTCTCCAGTGTTGCAGTTTTCTCAGATTCTGATGAAAAATCAATGCATGTGGAGATTGCTGATTATTCAGTGCATTTGCCTGGAGATACCCTTGAACATACATACCTGAATGGGCCCTCTATTATTGAGGCAGCAAGATCCAGCGGTGCTGATGCCATACATCCGGGATACGGATTCCTCTCCGAAAGAGGTGATTTTGCTAGAGCGGTAGAGAATGCAGGCCTGATTTGGATTGGCCCCCCTGCAGAGTCTATTGAAACAATGGGAGATAAGATTTCGGCGAGAGTTCTAATGATAGAGTCTGGAGTGCCGGTCATCCCAGGTGAAGAGGTCGCCATTGTTAGCGACTCCGATCACATGGGTGTTCTGGCTTCTGCTGCGGCGAGAGTTGGTTATCCTCTGCTACTCAAGGCCAGTGCAGGAGGGGGTGGAAAAGGAATGAGGGCTGTTTCGGAACCAAAGTCACTGAGGTTAGAATTCGAGGCAGCGACCAGGGAGGCGACTAGTGCCTTTGGAGATGGGACAGTCTACATAGAGAAGCTACTTACTGGTGCTAGACACATTGAGATTCAAGTACTCTGTGACTCCCATGGAAATTCGGTTCATCTCAATGAACGTGATTGCTCACTTCAGAGACGTTACCAGAAAGTCATTGAGGAGGCTCCTTCCCCAGCTGTTTCTACCGAGACCCGAGAAGCTATGGGAGAGGCGGCACTGAGAGCGGCCGGATCTGTTGGATACGTAGGAGCAGGGACTGTTGAGTTCCTTCTTTCGAGCAGTGGACATTTCTTCTTTCTTGAAATGAACACCCGTATCCAAGTAGAACATCCAGTCACAGAGATGATTACTGGAGTTGACATCGTTCAGAAGCAGCTTGAGATAGCCTCGGGTAAGAAACTAAATCTCATTCAGGATGGCCTATTGCCGAAAGGGCATTCCATTGAGGCGAGAGTGTACGCAGAGGACCCTAGCAATGGATTCCTTCCCTCTACTGGTAGATTGCTCGAATGGAGTCCCCCCTCGGGTCCAGGAATTAGGGTAGACTCTGGAGTGCGTAGAGGTGATGAGATAACAATTGACTTCGATCCAATGCTTGCCAAGCTGATTGTCCATGCCCCCGATAGAGATTCAGCTATCAGGAGGATGGATTCGGCACTCTCAAGCTTCGTGGCTCTGGGATTGAAGACTAACCTAGATTTCCTACGTTGCTCGGTGACGCATCCATCTTTCCACGGAGGGGAAATTAATACAGATTTTCTGGGTGACACGCCAATGGAGGAACTAACCCCCCCTAACTCCGATGAAACTATGCTTGTGGCTATTGCAGCCACTTCTCGCAAACTTGGACTCTGTAGGCCTTTGAATGATTTGGGTGAGATTTCCGGTGATAGCGCCGAAAATCCAGGAGACCCGTTCAGGACTCTCAATAGGTCCTTCCCATGAGGTGATTTAGTGGAGTGGAGTGTAGGAGAAGGAAAATCAAGATTGAAGATTTCACTGGATGAAAAGAACGGTTCAATCACCCCATCCACAATCAGCATAGACGGGATTGGGGGTAGAGTCCCCGATTTCTCAATGAGAGCAGGTGACGGAGGGGGTCGATTGATTGTCGAGTCAGGAGACCGCAGGTCAATAGCCCAAGTAGCGAATACGGGTGACGAATGGTGGATTCATTTCAATGGAAGGACCCACTTGGTTCGATTCCACGAGAAAGGAGGTCTTTCCCACAAAGAGGCGGAGGGGAGCCTTGCAGCGCCTATGCCGGGCACAATAATCCAGATTCTAGTGAAAGAAGGACAAAAGGTAAGGGAGGGTCAAACTCTCCTATTGCTGGAAGCGATGAAGATGGAGCACAAGGTCACTGCGACTAAATCGGGAATTGTCAGTTCATTGAATTACTCATTGGGTGACAGGGTTGAGATGGGGGGCATTCTTGCGGAAATAATTGATTGATCGAGAAGCCACTATTCATGTCCATGCTCAATTAGTCCCATTGTTTCAACTCCGAACAATATCAAAATCATCACCATTACACCTATGAGGACGTTCCTAAGGGCCTCTCCACCGGTCTCGGGGTTATGGATATCAGGAAGAGTCAGTGAATGGGATTGTCAAGATGAATGCTGATGATTCTAGAGAAATGATTAGGCGGCACGACATTGATTGGTTACGGGTCATACTCTTCGCCCTTCTAATATGGTTTCACTACGCAGTCTTTTCATTAGACCAACTGGAAGGTGACTGGACCAATATGGAGGATGGTAACATGATCCTGTTCTTCATCATCGGCATCATGCATCAGTGGAGGCTTGCAGCTCTGTTCGTCATCTCCGGGATGGGGACGGCTTTCGCATTTCGTCGAAGGACTTGGAGGGTTTACGTAAAGGAAAGAGCGATTCGGCTTGGCATACCCCTAATATTTGGGACATATGTATTGTGGTTCGGGATTTTCACCCCTATAAAATCCACGCAGCGACTGCTGACAGTGTTTCCCGGTAGCGATTATATGCCGTATGGTCACCTCTGGTTCATCTACAACTTACTGATCTATTCTGTCCTTCTAACTCCATTGTTCTCACACATAAGAAACAATTCCGATGGTAAGGTGGTTAGATTCGTACGCTCCATTCTAGGTATTCGCCATGGCCTAGGGATTCTGATCTTTCCACCACTAATTCTGGGTATCAATGGCATTTTGTTCAAACCATGGGAGCTTGGGGAAGTCGGGATGTGGTGGGAATTCCCCAGATACCTACTCTACTTCTTGTTCGGATACCTGATGATATCTGCGAAGACCGATTACTTCAGGGCAATAGACCAGATAAGGGTACCTGTGACTTTACTTACCCCCATCCTTGCAATGGTCTGGTTCCTGAGTGGGGAAATAATCGGAATTCCGAAAGTGATGGAGGGTGGATGGGTGCACAAGGGGTATCCCGCATTCTCACTGGGCGCCACTGTGGCGGCCATGATCCAATCTTTCCATGCTTGGTTCTGGTGCCTGCTAATCTTCAGTTGGGCCTCCAAGCTACTTAATCGCCCCAGTAAGTGGCTGGCATATCTCAATGAGGCAGTGTATCCAACATATATCGTCCACATGCACCTGACGTTTCTTCCGATAGCAGTCTTAGGAATTATTGACTTGGGTTACTATCCTGGTATGTTTATTGGAACAATAATAGTCATGATTGGGAGCATAATGTGCTTCGAAATAGTGCGAAGGGCGATTCTATTCCGACCCTTCTTTGGAATAAAGAGCAGGGTGAATGAGGTGAACAATTTATTTCCCTACAATCAGACAGGAAAAAATGAGTATCGGGTACTATTATCGTTGTTTTTCCACGCATTGGCACTAGGTATGATAATTATGCTTTGGGCATGGATTATCGGAGCGGGTATACTTTCGGGAGAAAGACTGTGAGTAGCTCCCTATTTCTTCGCAGATACCAGAGGGCCTCAAGCGGTGTTCGGACCGTAATTCGACGGTACTCAGCAGTACCACGAACTCAACGTTCGGACCGTATTTAGTGGCGGACCGTGCAGGATTCGAACCCACGTCTCCGGCTCCGAAGGCCGGAAGGATATCCAGACTACCCTAACGGTCCACGCTAACGCTCGTCTCGGAGGTTCATATTCAATCCGACGGATGGCATACTAAAACCAATCTAGAAAGACTCTTGTGAACTCTGACTGGATATTGAGACTTGACTGACCAACCGTTTGAAAGGAACGTTGAGATGACTTCTTTCCATGTCCTGCCCATTACTTCCAGATCACTGGAAATTGGGCCATCGAGGGAGTTGGGGCTAGCAGGGAGCATTGTGCAAATTGATTTTGCGAGCATTTTGCTTGCTGAATTTAGCGCTCCCGACAGGATATCCAGACTGTCATCTGAGGTCCAAGCGTTTCTGCCATAGGGGGGGTCGAAGACTAATGCACAACCTGGTCTCTCGCCCCATCTAGTATAGATTGAGTCGGCGGACTGCTGGGCTACTGTGAATTGACCTTCTCCATTAGCCCACTCCAAATTTTTCCTAGTTCCCTCGACCATCTCACCGTCCAAGTCACTAGCGAGGACTTCGATGCCAATATTGGAAGCCTCGATTGCTATGCCCCCTGTTCCACAAAAAGGGTCGACAATAGCGGTCGGGCGATGCCCACCGCTGTGTGCGAGTGTTACCATCAGCCTAGCCAGTCTTGGATCTAGAGTTACTGGTTTGAAGAATGGTCTCTCGGTTGGAGAAAGCGATTTATATGGCCCCGACAATGAATCCCCTCTGATTCCCCAGACCACTAGGTCACTGTTTTGGCAATAAGGATCGGGGTGACTTGGAGAGGGTTCTTGGCCAGCAAAGATTACTACAATCTCAAAATCTGGATTTTGTAAATCAACTGTCTTGGATAGTGATGATATTATCGCTCCGGACTCAACCTCAACATCCCTACGAGAAAGGCCTTCAATGCCCCTACCAAGCTTCCTAGCTCTCACCGAAAATTTTCCATTGGGTAGGAATTTGTCAGCCCAATCACCAATTTTCAATGCCAAATCCTGTGATGAAAGTCCAGCGGGGGACCATAATCGACAAGAGCTATGGAGTATTGATTCCACCAATGATGATTCGGCTAGAAGTGACATTGATGAGTCATCTATGGTCACATAAACCATTCTTGGATGGAGTGTTTCTATTGGCCCTACCAGTGAGTCTGCCTCGGCCCTGAAAAGTGGAGGGTGCCATCCACTGCCTACCAAGATCACACTTCGCATGTCAGCCATATAATGAGCTGTAACAGCTCAATACCTTAATGCCTACACCTTCAGCGAGAAGAATAGGGGCATTGGTATGGGATGCAATCTTCGTGACTTGGTTACCGCAGAACCTATTGAATTGGGAGATCTCGCTGGTGAGAGAGTTGCTGTTGATGTCTTCCTAAATGCATATCAATTCATTACCTCCATGACAGGAGAAGATGGTAAACCCCTATCATCCGAAGGAAAGCCTGTTGCTCATCTCATGGGTTTCCTGGATCGTGCATCAATGATGATCTCTGAGGGGATAGACCCGGTCTTTGTCTTTGATGGAAAGCCACATGATCTGAAAATGGGAACCCTGGAAGACAGAAGGGAGCGGAAGATAGGGGCGACTGCAAGATGGAAGGCTGCCGTTGATTCTGGTGATATGGTAGCTGCGAAGAAGTTAGGGCCGCAGACAGCTGAGTATACACCGGAAATGGTGCAAGAAACCAAGGAGCTTTTCGACAGGATGGGAGTAGTCTGGGTAGATGCCCCCATGGAAGCTGAAGGAGCTGCTGCAGTGAGATGCTCCCGTGGAGAGGTTTTCGCAGTAGCAAGTCAGGACTGGGACACCTTGCTTTATGGTGCGCCGATTATGATAAGGAACCTTACTAGTCATGGAACAAGGAGATTTGGAAGAGTAATTCACGCTGAGAGGATAGTTCTGGAAGATCTACTAAGTTCCCATGGAATCTCTAGAGAGCAATTGGTAGACCTAGGAATCATGATTGGAACAGATTTCCATCCTGGTTTCAGGGGTGTGGGTCCAAAGACTGGTCTCAAATTAATAAAAAAACACGGCACTCTAGAGGCTGTTGCGGAACAAAAGGGGTTAGAGATTCCTTCGGAAATTGAGCAGGTAAGAAGTCTTTTCATGAGTCATCCGACCTCCTCGGAACCTCTGACTAGTCCCCGAAAGGCAGTCGAAGAAGACCTTCGGGGTTTCCTGCAGGAGGGAAGGGGTTTCGGTGAGAGGAGGATGGACAGAGCCTTGACAAGATTGGCAAAGTCCGGACGTTTGAAATCCAAGGACCAGCCAACACTCTTCGACTTCTGAGTACATGACCTTAGGTCGATTAGTTCAGATTAATCCACTAAGATCGTCAATCAGACAATGCCAATTTCATTCTCATCGACATCGGGTATGCCATCACCGTCATCATCATCGTCGAGATGATCGGGTATGCCATCGTTATCATGGTCAAACTGTCCTGTTGATGCCCAGCCGTCATTCTGCTCGAACCAATCGGATAGGCCGTCATTGTCATCATCCGTATCATAGTTATCCGATAGACCGTCGTTATCGTGGTCATACCTCCAGACTCCCACGATGCCATCAATCTCATCCACATCCAAGATGTCATCGTTGTCGTCATCGGAATCGTCCTTATCCATACTACAGTCATTGTCGTGATCCCTCGCGGCATCGAACATGTCGAGTCCATTGCCGTTAACGTCTAGGAGGCGTTCTTCCTCCCCGTCCTCATCGCAATCCAGTAGGTCTTCCCAATTATCGATGCCATCGTTGTCTATATCGAAGTCTACGTTGTCTTCGACGCCATCGTTGTCATGGTCATAAATGTCGGTATTTGGGTCGCCATCGTTGACCTCCTCCCTATCGTCAATACCATCTCCATCGTCGTCGGAATCTTCTGCGTCATTGACTCCATCATTATCATGGTCCAATGGGCTGTCGTCCATGCTGTCGGGTATTCCGTCATTATCGTCATCTTGGTCGAATGGCTCATCGGGGATACCATCTCCATCGTTGTCATTAGGATCGTTGTCCTGATTGTCCAATTGTTGGCTCTGTTGCTGGTCAGACTGGGATCCTTGTTGTCCTTGGTCATCATCCTGAGTTTGTCCCTGTTGCTGCTGGTTCTGGCCATTCTGGTTGTTGCCATTCTCATCGGACCCCTCTTGGTCCCCTTGCTGGCCGCTCTGTTCGCCGCCATTCTGCTGTTGGCCCTGGCCATTGTCCTGTTGCTGTCCCTGTTGGCCCTGGTCGCTGTCCTGACTCTGCTGGCCATCTTGGTCCGACTGAGATCCCTCGTCCTGTCCTTGTCCCTGTTGGCCCTGGCCCTGTTCGCCCTGGCCCTGTCCTTGGCCCTGTCCTTGGCCCTGTCCTTGGCCCTGTCCTTGGCCCTGTCCTTCGCCCT
>Ga0207992_1000020_pt1 | contig 99613 bp, 113 predicted proteins | sample ETN02SmetaG_FD_185788 | JGI IMG/M metagenome (GOLD analysis project Ga0207992, IMG submission 185788) | Marine microbial and viral communities from oxygen minimum zone, Eastern Pacific Ocean - ETNP2014F10-02SV255 (SPAdes) (version 2) | ecosystem: Environmental > Aquatic > Marine > Oceanic ...
TGAAAACCTTTCCATGCTTAATTTTGAAAGAAACATGAATTGGCAAGTTCCTAAAAAGCCTTCCAATGAAGTCAGACAAGCTATATTTGCTTTTAAAGGCGATGTTTACGTTGGACTTGATTCAGAAACTCTAAGCAAATCAGATATTAAATACGCTCAAAAGAATCTTGCTATTCTGTCTGGGCTGTATGGTCTGTTAAAGCCTTTAGATCTTATGTATCCCTACCGACTTGAAATGGGAACTAAAATGAAAAATGAAAAAGGTAAAAACCTATACGAGTTTTGGGGAAATAAAATCACAACAAGCATTAATGCACTTGCAAAAGAGAATAACTCAAAGGGCATAATAAATTTAGCTTCAGTAGAATATTTCACTTCAGTAAAAACAGAAAACCTAGATCTTCCGGTCTATAGTCCAGTCTTTAAAGATTTCAAAAATGGCAAATATAAAATTATTAGCTTTTTTGCAAAGAAAGCGCGAGGATCTATGGCTAGGTTTATAATTCAAAACAAGATTAAAAACCCTGCAGACCTAAATAAGTTTAATTTAGACGGTTATAAGTACAGTAAAAAGGACTCTTCCGAGTATTCGCCTGTATTTCTAAGAAATTAATTAAGAAGGTATTTCGCCATCTAGATATTTTCTTCTAGGTAGCATATCTTCAAATTCAGGATCTTTCTTATCTGCTTTGGCCTTAAAGGCCACAGACATTTCATCGCCAATACCCATTGCATTATTCCATAAGGCTATGTGATTCAGTGACTCTTCTACCGTATGATCTCTACCATAATTTAGAGATTCTTTAGACCCGGCTACAGCAAGAGGTCCTTTAGAAGCAATTTCTTTAGCAACTTCCATAACAGCTGTCATCATCTCTTCTTTGGTATCAAAAACTTTATTCACCAAACCATGTTGTAAGGCTTCTTCAGGCATAAATCTTCTTCCTGTATAGGCCAACTCTCTAACTATACCTTCAGGAACAAGCCTAGGTATTCTTTGTAAAGTACCCACGTCTGCTGCCATTCCAATATTTATTTCTTGGATACAAAAGAAAGCATCTTTAGTGCAGTAACGAAGGTCAGTTGCTGTGGCCAGGTCTACACCTCCACCTATGCATGCACCTTGTATTGCAGAGATTACAGGCATCCTTGCTTTTTCAAGACAAGTTATTGTGTGCTGTAGGTCTAAAGTCACCCTATAAGCAGATTCGCTCCTCATTCCGTTATGTGCATTCGGAGGAGAGTCAGAGGGTGCAAAATTGGCTAGATCCATACCAGCACAGAAGTGTTTTCCTTCTCCTGAAAGCACTATTACTCTCGCAGAAGCATTATCAGAAAGGTCTTCTACTAAGTGAGGCAACTCAGACCAGAAAGCCTTGTTCATGGAATTGAAATCATCCGGTCTATTCATTTTAACGTGCGCAATCTTGTCCTTAATTTCTACATCAAAACAGCTGTAATCCATAATAAACTCCTTAATTTAAGCAGATCCTGTAATATTTATTATCTCGTCTACTTTTTCTTGTAATTCATCAACTAAATCAAACGCCTTATTGTGAGGCAATACGACTTTCCTATCTCTACTCAATAATTCAAGTCCTTTTTTTAGCTCTTGAGCGTTTTGTTTTAATTTTTCGTTATTTTCCATATTAATCTTTCATATGAGATATTTGTGAGCTATTGTAGAAGAAAAGACTTCTTTGACAAATGAAAGAATCACAATTGGTAGAATTAATAGATGGAGCTTTGGAGGTAGCTGATAGTGCTTCTCAAAAAGTTTTAGAAATTTATCATTCAGAAGACGTTAAATTTGAGAGTAAGCAAGACGGCTCCCCTGTAACTGAAGCAGATATAGCTTCTCATCAAATTCTAAATACTGGCCTAGTTAAGTTAAATAATCATATTCCTATTTTGTCTGAAGAGGGAAATGATGATGCTAAGCAAGATGAGAGTTTATTTTGGTTGATAGATCCGCTTGATGGGACTAAGGAGTTTATTAATAAAAACGGAGAATTTACTGTAAATATAGCCCTAATAGAGCAAGGAGCTCCTATTTTAGGAATAGTTTTTTCGCCTGCAGTGGAAGAAAATTTTTACGGAGCAATCAATATAGGGGCGTTTAAAATTAAAGGAACAGAAAGAACAAATATCTTACCTAATAAACAAAAAGAAGATGAATGCCTAGTAACACTTAGTAAGAGTCATAAAAGTAAAGAGGATGAATGGTTTATCGATGAGTGCAAAAAGCGTTTTGGTGTTGTGCATGAAATTCCTACAGGCAGTTCATTAAAGCTATGCAAGGTAGCTGAAGGAAAAGCCGACATCTATTCCAGATTGGGGCCTACTTATCAATGGGACATTGCAGCCGGACAGGCAGTGGTTGAATCTGCTGGAGGAGTTGTAAACGATTTATCAGGTAACCCATTGAGTTATAAATTTGACCCTGAATTAAAAAACCCTCATTTTTATTGCGCGGGCGACAAAGAATTTCTTTGGTTGGAATTGTTTAAAGAGAATTAATCTAAAGCCAGGACAATTTTTCCAATATTCTCGTTATTTTCCATTATCTGATGGGCCTTTTCAGTTTCGGATATATTCAATACTTCATGAATTATTGGTTTTATTTCGTTAGATTCAATAAAAGGCCAGACCTTTTCATAAAGGTCTCGCATAACTATTTTTTTGAGTTCTTCACTTCTGGCTCTAATTGTAGACCCGATAATTCTTTGCCTCTTCATCATGAGATGGCCTAAGTTAATTTTAGATTCCATACCGCCCATTAGTCCAATGATTATCAGCCTGCCTTCAAGACCTAAGACCTTTAAGTTATCTTCAAAATAATTTGCTCCAACTGGATCTAATATTAAGTCGAACCCCTCAGAGACCCAGCCCTGAATCTCACTAAACATTTTATCGCCTCTAACGACACCTTCAGAAGCTCCTAAGTTCTTGCAAAACAGTATTTTTTCTTTAGAGCCTGCAGTTACAAAACTTTCACAGTTAAATGCTTTACAAAGCTGAATGCCTGCAGTGCCGATTCCACTTGCTCCAGCATGAAATAAAACTTTGTTGTTGTTTGTTAAATTACCTTCGATAAAAAGATTTAACCAGCAAGTGGCGTAAACCTCAGGAAGAGAGGAAGCTTCCTCCCAGTTTATATTGGTAGGCTTTGGTACGGCTTGGAATTCTGGGCAAGCAACGTATTCCGCGTAACCTCCTCCCGCAAGAAGTGCGCAAACTTCATCACCAACCCTTCTTGATGTTACCTTTTCACCAACGGCATCAACAATTCCGCTGCATTCTAACCCCAATATCTCGCTAGCCCCAGGAGGAGGAGGGTAAAGCCCTTTCTTCTGCATTAAATCTGCACGATTAACCGCAGTAGACTTAACTTTGATAAGAATATCATAAGGTCCAACTAATGGCATTTCTGCATCATGCAGAGCTACTTTGCCGTCAATAACTTCTATAGATTTCATCCGAGATATTATAGTTTTTCACTAAATATTAGTGGGAAATTTTTAAAATTTTTGCTCCATTTCGAAGTTATGGGTTTTTTACAAAATTGGTTAAATTTGCATCAATATTCACTAAAACTGTAGAATTCACTTAAATTATGGCCAAAAAGGAAATAAAAAAGGAAAAAATACCAGGTACAGGCCTCCAAGGGATGGAAGCATTGACACCTGGAGGTGACCTGCAAGCCTACATAAATTCTGTGCACAGCATCGGGGTACTAACGCCCGAAGAAGAAAAGAAGCTGGCAGAAGATTTGTACTATAGAAACGACCTAGATGCCGCAAGAAAGCTAGTTTTAGCCCATTTAAGGTTCGTAATTTATATAGCTAAAAGCTATTCAGGGTACGGCCTATCTGAAGCAGACTTGATCCAAGAAGGGAACATAGGCCTTATGAAGGCTATTAGAAAATTTAATCCTGAGATGGGGGTCAGAGTGGTTTCTTTTGCTGTTCACTGGGTAAAGGCTGAAATCCATGAATATGTTTTAAAGAACTGGAAAATAGTAAAAATAGCTACTACAAAAGCACAGAGAAAGTTATTTTTTAATCTTCGAAGCAAGAAAAAAGGACTGGAATGGTTCACCGAAGAGGAAATAGAGAAAGTAGCTAAAGATTTAGGGGTCAAACCTTCTGAAGTAAGGGAAATGGAAAAAAGACTTAGCGGGTCAGATATGTCTTTTGATCCTTTGTCTGAATCTGATGACGATGAAGCTTCTTTTGCTCCTTCTCAATATTTAGAAGATGAAGAAGCAAACCCTGCAGATATATTCGAAAACAAATCTCTCAGTGAAGAAAGTACTTCGCAACTTTATGAGGCAATTAATCAACTGGATGATAGAAGCAGGGACATACTCCAAGACAGATGGCTAGCCGATGAAAAAATGACACTTCATGATTTGGCAGAGAAATATGAAATCTCGGCTGAAAGAGTAAGGCAAATTGAAAAAAATGCCATGAAAAAAGTTAAGCAGTCTATTGCCTCAGGTCTTTAGGTGACCTTTAACAGTAAGTCGAAGAGTTTTGTAACTAGGCAGGGTAGAATCACTTCTAACCAAAGGAAGGCGCTTGATTCATTCTGGAATCAGTACGTCATAAGCGAACTTTCTGCAATACAAGGATTTATCCGAGGCAACTATTCTTTATTGGATATAGGATTTGGTGCTGGAGAAACATTAGTCAGCATAGCTCAAAAAAATAAAGATATAAGTTTGTTAGGAGCAGAAGTCTATCAATCTGGTATAGGAACTGTTTTGAGCAAGGCTGATAAGTTCAATTTAGAGAATATAAGAATTGTTAATGAAGACGCGGAAGACTTACTACAAAACAAGATACTTAATAACAGCTTTGACGCCATTATTATGTTTTACCCTGATCCATGGCCCAAAAGAAGACATCACAAAAGAAGGTTAATTAAAAAAGAGTTTATAGAGTTGCTAAATAAAAAGCTAAAGCCAAATGGAATTTTTTATTTTAAAACTGATTGGAAAGATTATTTCGATAAAGTTAATCTTCTATTTGAAGGTCCGAATTGGGAAGAATTAAATTTAATAGATCTTGAAGAGCATTTAAGAGACATTCCTTCGACATCTTTTGAAAAGAAAGCAATACATGCAAATAGATCTTTAAATACAAAGATAGTAAAGAAAGTTAATTAATTAAAGAAGGCAAACTATCTGTTATGACCTCAAAAGCTTTAAATCTATGACTTATTTTATTCTTATCTTCCTTCTCCATTTCCGCTAAATGCAATTTATACTCTGGTACAAGAAAAATAGGGTCATAACCAAACCCCTTTTCTCCCTTGAATTCTTCAGCGATCTCGCCCTCTAAAGCACCTTCTGCAACAACTGTTTCTCCTTGATTAAACCCCAATAAACAACACTTGAATCTCGCCGTTCTACTTTCTTTGGCAATACCTCTCATGTTGCTTAATAATTTTTTGCAATTATCTAAGTCTGAGCCAGAAGAAGAGTATCTGGCAGAATAAACACCCGGTTCTCCATTTAGAGCATCTACCTCTAGACCTGAATCATCTGCAAGTGCAGGCATTTGGAAGTATTCAGAAACATACCTTGCTTTAATGAAGGCATTTTCTTTAAACGTTTTTCCTGTTTCTTCAGGCATTTCTTGTAATTCTTCAGGAATTGCTATGAATTCAAAGTCCATCCCTTTAGAAAGTTGCTGGAACTCTTTAAGTTTACCTTGATTTTGTGTGGCCAAGATAATTTTCACTTTGAGATTTTATATATCGCCGAAGCTCCAAATAGGTTAGGCCAAGCTTTGGTAAAGGCGTTCGAGTGACCAGATGAATTGAATGATATTTTTTGTGTTATTTGAATTGATGTTTCAGAACAAAGTAACTCGAAATCTTCTAAGGTGCAAAGATGGATATTTGGAGTATCAAACCAACTTTCAGGCAATGGATCAGTTATAGGCATTTTACCGGTTAACAGAAGACTAAGCCTCGTTCTCCAATGACCAAAGTTAGGAATAGTCACTATGCAATCATTTCCTATCCTAGTAATTTCTTGTAAAGCTTTTCTTGGGTCTTTTAAGACCTGTATAGTTTGACTCATTATGACTACATCAAAGCTGTTATCTATAAAATTATCCAAGCCCTCATCAATATTCTGTTCAATTACATTTATTCCGCTGGCTATACACTCATTAATGTTAGAGCCGTCTATTTCAACTCCCACTGCCTTGATGTCTTTTGAAGAGATTAGGTATAATAATATTTCTCCTTTACCGCACCCTAGATCTAAGACCGAGGAGTTCTGAGTGACCCAATTATTTATTATTTCCAGAGTCTTCATTTAATTTCCTAAAAATGCGGTTAATGCGCTTACGTATCTACCTTCAGCAAAGAGAAATGAGTCATGCCCATGTGATGACTCTATCTCCAGGTAGGTGGTGTCTTTTTCTGCAGCCATCAAAGCATTTACTATTTCCTTAGATCTTTCAGGTGAAAATCTCCAATCACTTGAAAATGAAATAACCATAATTTTAGCCTTTATGGTTTCAAATGCTTTAACCAAATCACCTTTATAATTTTCTGCTGGGTCATAATAGTCTAAAAGTTTTGTCATCAAGAGATAGGTGTTTGCATCAAAAGATTCTGAAAAAACATCGCCTTGATGTCTAAGGTAACTTTCAACTTCAAATTCAACATCAAAACCAAAATTTAATTTTCCTTCTTTAAGTTCTCTTCCAAATTTATCTCGCATAGCTTCGTCAGATAGGTAAGTTATATGACCTACCATCCTGGCCAATCTAAGACCTCTTTTTGGAGATTTCTCTGAATCAAGGTACTTGCCTTCTTGGAAATCTGGATCAGTGATAATTGCTTGTCTAGCAACTTCATTAAAAGCTATGTTTTGTGCGCTAAGCTTAGGAGCCGCAGCAATTACTGCTGCCTTGGAGATTCTGTCAGGGAACAAACGGCACCATTCAAGAGCTTGCATCCCTCCAAGACTACCCCCAATGGCTGCATGCCAACATTTTATATTTAAATGATCAGCTAGCTGCGCCTGGCTGTTAACCCAGTCCTTTACAGTAATCACCGGAAAATCAGGCCCATAATATCTCTGGGTTTCAGGGTCAACAGAAGAGGGACCGGTGGAGCCGTGACACCCACCAATATTATTTGGGCAAACCACAAAGAATTTATTTGTGTCTATTGCTTTGCTAGGGCCTATTAAGGCATCCCACCACCCAAGCCTCTCATTCTCGTCTTTATAATAACCAGCAGCATGATGATTCCCGCTTAAGGCGTGACATATTAAGATAGCGTTAGAGGCATCAGAATTTAACTCTCCATACGTTTCATAAGTTAACTCTATATTTTTAAGGGTTTTACCGCATTCAAGCAATAGATCACTAGGCAACTTAAATATTTGCTCTGTTACTTTTCCTACACTTTCAGTCATAAAAAAACCTGTTGGCTTAAGCTAAACAGGTTTAATTCAATGCATTAGCTGTATTTCAATTAAACGCCCGCAAGCTGTCTCAAATCGGCGAAGTAACAATTATATTGAAAGTTTAATTAGAAGCCAACTGATAGCCAGACAGGCAGGCCTGATTCGACGGCAAATTGAATAAATATTGCTTGAAAGAAGTTTAATAAAATAAAAGCAAAGATTGGTGAGAAGTCTAAACCACCCATAGGAGGAAGGAAGATCCTAAATGGTTTAAAAAGCTTATCTGACATTTGTCTAATTAAGACAATCGCAGGATGAAAGTTATCTCCAGCAACCCAGCTTAATATTATTCCTCCTAGCATTATCCACCAAGCCATCTTTAGAATTAATAAAATTACTGAATAAGTAGACCAAATTAGTATCTTGATTGTCTCGTAATCTAAAGATCCTGCCATAGCGGCTACATAAAAAGCTCCAGCTTGAACAAATAGTGCAACTAAAAAAGAAGACATGTCTAGACTATAAATAGGCTTGATCACAGGTCTTAAAATTTGACTAGGAAAATCCACAGCTTTGATGATTCCTTGAACAAGAGGATTGTAGTAATCAACCTTTAGCAATCTAAATAAAAAATTAAACACAACCCCTATGGTAAAAATATCCATCAAAGCTTTAAATAAGAAAAAGGTTGCTTCAGACATCTCAATTACCTCCTAATTCTTTAGATTTATTTGTGGCTGCTTCTATGGCTTCAATTATGGTCTTTTTCATGCCATTTTTTTCAAATTCTTCTATTGCTCTTTGAGTCACTCCGCCAGGTGAGGTAACATTTTCTCTTAGCTTTTCAGGTGAATTCTCGTTCATTAAGGCTAATTTTGCAGATCCAGCTATCATTGACGCAATCATGTTTTTCTTCGTTTCTTCATCCATTTCCATTTCACTGGAAGAATCTAGCAATGACTCAATTAAGTAGAACACGTAAGCAGGACCAGACCCTATCAAAGCAGTGTAAAGGTCCATTTCTCTTTCTTGTATGTATACCACTTCACCAACACAGCTAAACAGATCTTCTGCGTTTTGTTGGTCATCACCGGTTGCATTTTTGTTTAGACTGATAGCTGTAACACCACTTCCTATGCTTGCTGGGGTATTTGGCATAGCCCTTATAATCCTCTGTTCAGAAGATAAAGTGGTTTCAATGTCTGCAATCTTAAATCCAGACGCAACGGAAATTAACAGCACTCCCTCAGAAGAGATATTTTTATATTCTTCTAAAACAGTCTTAAGAATATTTGGCTTGACTGCAAAAATGAGGACTTCACTTTCTTTAAAAACTAATTCATTATTATTTGAAGTTTTAACACCAAAGTTATCTGATAAAAAATCTAAATGATTCTTTCCAGGTGAGCTAGCAATGATATTCTCGGGTTTGAAACCTGCACTGATCATTCCAGAAATTAAGGCAGAGGCCATATTGCCTGCTCCAATAAATCCTACCCTTTTATCCATAACTTTCATTTCCTTGCTCCAAATATGCCTGTTCCTATTCTTAGTATTGTAGCTCCTTCTTGAATGGCCACTAAATAATCCGAAGACATACCCATCGAAAGTGTATCAAGTTCTGGGAATTTAGATTTAAGAGAATCTAATTTAAGCTTTAGATCAGAAAAAACTTCTGACTGCTCTTCAGCAGTGTGCCTTGGCTTAGGGATAATCATTAAGCCCCTAGTTTTTATATTTTTTAGAGAAGTTAGACTTGTTAAAAAGCCATCTATTTCTTCTTTAAGAATTCCTGACTTAGTCTCCTCATTATCAATATTAACTTGTAAACATATGTTAAGTGGCCCTCTAGAAGAAGGTCTTGCATCATTAAGCTTTTCTGCAATTTTTAGACTATCTACTGTGTGAACCCAATCAAAAAGATGGGCAATTTTTTTTGTTTTCTTAGTTTGTATAGACCCAATAAAGTGCCAGATAATATTTTTTTCTATCTTACTTATCTTTGGTTCGGCTTCCTGGAGATAGTTCTCGCCGAAATGAAACACACCTTTTTCGTATGCTTGTTCTATTTGCCCAACCGTCTGAGATTTGCTTGCACCCATAAGGATAATTTCTTCTGGATTGCGGCAAGCATTTTTACAGGCTTGATTGATATCGTTTTTTATAAGCTTAATATTTTCGCTTAGCACTTTTACATTGCTTCCGGTGAGCTGACTCCTAGAATTTCCAGCCCATTAAATATTACTTGCTTGACCCCCTTGAGAAGAAACATTCTCGAAATCATGAGGCTACTATCCTCAATTATGAACTTTTCACTGTTGTAATAGCTATGAAATAAGCTCGCCAAATCCTTAAGGTAATAGCAAATTAAATGAGGATCGTTAGATTTTGCAGCTTTTTCTATAAGGGAAGGGAAGGATGCTAGGTGTTTCTGAATTTCTATTTCCTTCTCGGTATTTAACAGCGAAAGGTTGACGTTTTTGTGATTTTCTTCAAGGTCGTATTCCACTTTATTAAATACACTACATATTCTTGCGTGCGCATATTGAATGTAATAAAGGGGGTTATCTTTAGATTGTTCTTTTGCAAGCTCTAGGTCGAACTCTAAATGTTGATCGGCCTTTCTGTTTATGTAAAAGAAACGTGCTGCTTCTGGTGTAACCTCATTCATGAGCTCATTTAGGGTTATAAAATCACCACTTCTTGTAGACATAGAAATCTTTTCTCCATTCCTAACAAGGTTTGCAAACTGTATAAACACAACTTCAAGTTTGTTTGTGTCCCTACCAGATGCTTCCATAGCTGCCTTAACTCTTGGTAAATATCCGTGGTGATCAGAACCCCATATGTTAATTATTCTGTCATATGATCTATTGTATTTATCTAAGTGATAGGCCACATCGGAAGAAAAATAAGTATGATCGCCGTTGCTTCTTTGCAACACGCGATCTTTGTCATCTTTTAATTTAGATGATTTAAACCAAATTGCACTGTCTTTCTCATAAACAAAGTCATTTGAACTTAAGTCTGATATGCCTTTATCAACTTTACTAGGCTTACCCTTTTCTTCGATGTAGAGAGACGATTCGAAGAACCATAAATTATGCTTAACTCCAAAATTGATTAGATCAGACTTAATAATGTTTAACATATTATCTAAAGCAAAAGATCTAATTTCAGAAAATCCTTCTCCTAAGGTTTTTTGCATGAAAGAAATTAAAGAGTCGATGTCCTTTTCGTCTTCTTGTAATTCAAGTATTGGCAAGATATTGTCATGGTCATTATCTGAAAGTAGATATTTGTCTTTATTTTCTTTAAAGAGCTCTTGGGCAATTAATTTAATGTAGTCTCCTTGGTAACCCAGAGCACTCATAGATATATTTTTACTTGAGTTTTGTAGATATCTTAGCCAAACGCTTACAGATAAAATACTCATCTGCCTTCCATAATCATTCACATAGTATTCTTCATCAACTTCATGTCCTGCAGCCTTTAAAAGACTTGCCAAGACTGAACCAAATACCGCCCCTCTTCCATGACCCACGTGCAAAGGGCCTGTTGGATTACTAGAAACATATTCGATTAGGACCTTGCCTCTTTTCTCTTTGCTATGACCATATTTTCCTTTTTCTGAATCTATATTTTTTAGAATCTCTGCATGAGTAGCTTCAGAAACAAAGAAATTTATGAATCCTGGTCCGGCTACCTCAACTTTTAAGATGTCGTCATCTAACGGAAAGTCTTTAGATATTTGCTCTGCTAAATTCTTGGGGTTTTCAGACAGATCTTTGGCAAGCATCATGGCTATATTGCTTGCATAATCACCATGTTCTTTGTCTTTATTTTCTTGAAGCCTTATTTTGTAGTATACATCACCAACATCGGAATTCTTTATGAGTTCATCAACGATTAATGTAAGTTGGTTAATTATTTTTTGTTGCATTACCAGACTTTATTTTCTGCCTTGATATTCACCATTTCTAGTGTCTACAGTGATTGTTTCTCCTTCGGATACAAATAAAGGGACTTTAACTGACACTCCAGTAGATAAGGTAGCTGGTTTACTTCCACCTGTTGCCGTATCTCCCTTAACCCCTGGGTCTGTTTGAGCAACAACTAAATCAACGAAATTTGGAGCCGCAACCGACATGGGCTTTTCATCCCAAAGTAGCACCTTACAAATATCTTCTTCTGTAATCCACTGGTTAAGCTCCCCGACTACTTCAGAAGAAATTTCTATTTGTTCATAGTTTTCAGGATGCATAAAATACCAAGATTGGCCATCACTATATAAAAACTGCATATCAAGCTCTTCAACATCAGCGGCTTCAACAGATTCACCCACTTTGCAGGTTTTTTCTCCAACCCGACCCGTTAAATAGTTTCTGAATTTAATTTTGCTAAATGCTTGTCCCTTGCCAGGCTTATTGAATTCCTCTTCAATAATTACACAAGGATCATTGTCAATAAGGATTTTTAGACCTACTCTAAAGTCGCTAGTGGAATAAGATACCAAGTTATCACCTATAGATTTTTCAGATTAATTAATTTTGATCCAAATTTTACAGTCTTATTAGTCGTCAAGGAATTTAAATCTAACTTAGAGGAATCCTCAATAATTAGTATTACTGTTGAACCCATTCTGAAGTGGGCAAGCTCTTGTCCTTTCAGGGCATGTTTTTTGGCTTCTAGTGGTCCTATATTCCATTCATTCACGTAATCCTTTCTTGTTTTAGATCCAGGATCAGACCAAAAAGGAACAATACTTCCTACAATTGAAGCACCTACGGATACTAGAGAATAAGAAACTAAGCTGCTTTCAATTTTCATTACAGCCCTTTCATTTCTGATATAAAGATACGGAATATTCGTTTGGGCTTTTTTATTAACACTAAATAACGATTTCCCTATATGGCTTGTTGATGAGATCAAACCCCCATAAGGACAATGTATTCTATGATAATCTGTCGGAGCTAAATAAATTGTAATGAAATATTGTTTAGTGGCTTCAACTCTTTCAGAATTCTCTCCCAGTAGTTCCGAAACAGGATATCTATGCCTCTTTGCTTGAATTAGTAATTTATTCTCCACAATACCATGATCCATGATTGTTCCATCCACCGGAGAAACAATAGTAAGCTCTGAATTTTCTATTGGCCTAGCGTCCTTTTTTAATTCTCTGATAAAAAATGAGTTGTAAGTTGGGAAGTCTTTAATATCAGATACAAGACACTCTTCCATCTTGGGTTTATAAAGGCTAATGAATGCATTAATAAGAAAGCCTTTTATAACTTTGTTTTTTGAGTTGGCGAAAAAGGCCATTACTCTTGTCAAAATTAAGTGTGGAATAAAATTATGCATTAAATTTATATAGTAATTTAGCTTTTATTGATTATGAATCACTTCTCTATTCAAAGCTCTCCTTGTGTTTTCTGGGATAACAACTCTATGCATTAGAAATACTATGGTCAATGGCCCAATAAGGCTCCATACACCACCTGTAGCGCCAGTGCTTAATAAGAAGAGTCCAAAGAAAAATATTAGATTGCCAAAGTATTGTGGGTGCATCGCAAGCTCTGAAAGCCCTTTTATGGGGTAGCTTTCTTCAGATTCTGATTGACTATTAGATTTAAGATAATCAAACATGCCAAAAATACATATGATTAAGGAAATATAATCCACCCAGTAAAAAGATGAAGGGCCAGAAAGAAAGTTAAGAGAAACTGCCGAGCTGAAACATACTATCTGAAGTAAAGGAACATAGAAAATCATCAATATAATGCTCTTAAACTCCTTATTTATAACAGCATTTTTAAATTTGTTTAAAAAATCTGACAGTAATCCAAGTTTTAAAGCTTTATTAAGATAAAAGCTTTTCAGAATCCAGGCAGTTAAAAGTAAATTCCCAAGAATTTGTCGATTAGATAAATAAGCCACTTCATTAATTTGTTGAAGTGCTAGGGCCAACCAGACACTAAATAATATTGGAAGGAAAAAGAATCTTATAAAAAGCTTAGGGCTTTTTTTATTTACGCTAAGAAAAAGCAAAATAAAATGACTAAAGATGTTAAATATAATAATTATTAAGAAGAATTGAAAAAGAGACATATTATTACTTATTTGAATAACTTAATTTGCGTTGCATTGGTCCATGATTCTCTCTATAGTTTACTATTTCGCAAACGGGGAGAGTAAAAAAGAGTTGAAAATTATTACTTTTTTGCTAGTTTGCGTTGGTAATTATAGAATTTTAAAAGTAAATTAGGAGATACGCTATGAAGCGTCTTTGTAAAATAGTTTTCCTTACAGCAGCATTAATCAATCCTGCTTTTATGTATACCGATCAAATCAAACCGCTATTAGATGTAGCTGGAGATAGACAGAAAGCTGAGAAGGCTTCTCAAGCTAAGATAGATCAAATGGATGAGCAAACTTCAGTAATTATTAGTGAATATAAGACTGTAAGTAAACAAATAGAAGGTCTAAGGGTTTATAACGCTCAAATGAGGTTTCAAATCCAACGTCAAGAAGATCGTCTTAAAGAAATAGATAAAACTTTAAAAGAAGCTCAGATTATGCAAAGGCAAGTACCGCCCTTCACAAGAAGAATGCTTTCTGGCGTAGAAAAATCTATTGAATTAGATATGCCTTTCCATCTAGCTGAGAGGAAAGAAAGAATGGCGTTTGCGAAAGCAGCTTTAGACAATCCTACTGTGTCGCCTGCAGAAGGCTTGAGACAAGTTTTAGAGGCCTTTAATGTTGAAGCAGAATACGGAAGGAAAATAGACGCTTATAAAGACAGCATCGTTATAGAAGGAGAGTTAAGAGAAGGAAATATATTAAGAGTCGGAAGACTGGCAATGATTTTCCAGACTGCTGATGAAGATGAAACACACGCATGGAATAATTCCACAAGATCATGGGAGGAGCTAGATAATAGTTATAGAAATCCAACTAGAAAAGGTTTAAGGATAGCCAATAAGCTAGCGACAGTTGATTTAATGGAATTACCGCTACAACCTGCCACGGAGGTTAACTAAAATGAAAAATATCAAATTATTTATACTTCTATTGGCTTTGGGTTGTATCCCGACTTATTTAACAGCAGAAGATGAAGCCCCCGCTGAAGAAGAATCAAAAGCTGCTGCACCTTCAAACCCTCAAGAATTACTTGAAGTAGTTAGAAGAGGTCAATATGCGGATACTCAAGAACAAAGAGACAGGGAAGCCCGTTTCAGGAACGAAAAAAACAAGCAAGCAAAAATGCTTTCTGATGCAAAGGCTGAAAGAGCAAGGTTAGAGAAAGAAGCCGCTCGATTAGAACAAAAATTTGAAGCCAATGAAGCTCTTTTAGTAGTTGCTGAAGAGCAATTGAGAGAAAGACTGGGTTCTTTAAATGAAATCTTTGGTCACTTAGCTGGTAATACTACAGAAGCAAGAAACATAATGGAGCAATCTTTAACTGCTGCACAATTTGGCAAGGATAGAGAAGACTTCATGACCAAACTAGGTTCAAAGATGAACGAAGGCATAAAATTGGCTTCTATAGAAGAACTTGAAACTCTTTGGTATGAATTACAAAGAGAGATCAATGCTTCTGGTGAAGTAGTTAAGTTTACTGCTGACGTTATAAGCACTGACGGAAATGTTGAAAGTAGAGAAGTTGTTAGAGTTGGTAACTTTAATGTGGTCTCTGACGGACAATACCTGAGTTATTCTCCTTCTAGAGGAATGTACTCTGAATTACCTTCACAACCGGCTGGAAGATATACATCAACTACTTCTGATATTTTGTCTGAAGATTCTTTCCCGGTTCAATTCGCTGTTGACCCTACAGGGCCTCAAGGCGGATCGTTGCTGCAAAGTTTAATTTCTATGCCTAGCACCGCTGAAAGAATGACTTTAGGAGGTCCTGTTGGCTTTATCATTATGACCATAGGTCTTCTTGCCACAGCATTATTTATTTGGAGATTTAGAGAACTATGGGGCATTAGGTCAGCGGTTCAAGCTCAAGCAACATCAGAAACTTTATCCGATGATAACGCTTTAGGAAGAATCCTAAAAATAGCTGAAGAGGATAAGAAAGCTGACACTGAGACTTTGGAACTTAAAATGGCAGAACAAATTCTAAAAGAGAGACCAATGATTGAGGGCCTTAATTGGGTTCTTAAGATAGTTTCGGTTGTTGCTCCTTTGATGGGACTATTTGGAACCATTATCGGAATGATTGAGACCTTTACTATGATTACTTTATTTGGAACTGGAGACCCTAAAACAATGGCTAGTGGTATTTCAGTTGCTCTTGTTACGACATGGTTAGGCTTGATGGTAGCTATACCGACCACGTTTATGTATGCCACAGTAAATAATTTTGCTAAGGGTATTTTAGGAACGATAGAAGAGTCTAGTACCGGAATGGCTGCTAAACGTTCTGAAGGAAAGGCTTAATAAGAAAAGAATATTTAAATTATGTTTTTTTTCTACGACGCTTCAGATGCTTTATTTGCATTTATGCAAAGAGGTGGAGACACACTCTATTTAATAGGATTGTTGGCATTTGTAATGTGGTTCCTAATCTTTGAAAGGATTTGGTATTACTTTTTTACTCATGGTTACCATATAAATGAAGCAGTTTCCCAGTGGGAAGGAAGGGCAGATAAGCTCTCCTGGAATTCTGTAGCAATAAGAGACATGCTAATTTCTGAGAACACTAATCGCATAGATCAGAACCTCGATTTAATTAAGATGTGTGTAGGAATAGCCCCTTTATTTGGTTTATTTGGAACAATCACAGGCATGATAGAAGTTTTCCACTTACTTGCTGTTACCGGTGGAGGAGATGCTAAAGCTATGGCTGGAGGTGTCTCAAGATCTACTATTCCAGCAATGGCAGGACTAGCAGTTGCCTTAACAGGAACCTTTGCCAATCAATATTTAGTTAATAGAGCTCAAAAAGAAAAAGACTTACTAGTAGACCATTTAGTAGCAGAATAATGAGGATAAATTATGAGAAGATCACCAATTAGTAGTGCAGTAGCGGAAGAAGAAGATATAAATTTAACGCCCATGTTGGACGTTGTTTTTATTCTTTTGATTTTCTTTATCGTAACTGCGAATTTTATTAAAGAACCTGGACTAGAAGTTAACCGACCTGATGCTGAGACCTCAAATATTCAAGAAAATGCAGCAATCCTAATTGCCATAGGAGCTACTAACGATATTTGGATTGATGGACGTAGAGTTGATGTAAGGCAGGTTAAGGCAAATATAACTAAGCTTTTAGCAGACAACCCTCAAGGGTCTGTAGTTATTCAAGCTGATGAAAAAGCTCAAGCTGATGCAATTATTCAGGTCATGGATCAATCAAGAGAAGCAGGAGTATATGCCATCTCTTTAGCTTCTGAACCTAAGTTTTAGACTTTTATGGGATTTCTTGCTGAACAGAACTTAAAGATGTTAGGGTCAACCCTAACGGCCTCTCTATTTTTAACTGTTAGTATTTTTTATTTAATGCAATGGTTGATTGATGTTGGTGATGTTGAGTTAGACAATACTTCAATTAAGATTGCTGACGTAACCATGCCTGAAAGAGAATTAGAGCTTCTTATGGATATGGAAAGGCCTCAGGAAGATGAACCTCCTCCAGAGACAATGCCTCCTGAATTCGATATGACGCCCCCTGCGGAAGTAGATAGTTCAGCTGCTAGGCCAAATCTTGGCTTTAAAGGTAAAAAGGCAGGTGTTTTTGCAGACGGTTCGTATGTACCCATCTTCCAAGTGCCTCCGGTATACCCAAGAAGAGCTTTGGAGAGAGGAATAGAGGGCTGTGTGATGCTTAAGTTTACAGTTACAAAAGTTGGGTCAACAAAAGATCCTATGGTTGAATGGGCAGTGCCCCCAGGAATTTTTGATAGAGCTGCCATGAGATCTGCCTTAAAGTATAAATATAAGCCTCAAATTAGGGATGGAGAGGCAATAGAGGTCCCTAATGTTAGAACGGTTGTTATTTTTAAAATAGAAGATGCAAATAAATCAATGGATTATGTTCCTGAAGGATGTGCTTAAGAGTTATGAATAGTATAAGTTTCCCAATAAAAGTTTTGTTAATTTCAGCAGTTATAAGTTTGTTACCTGTTGCTGTAGGTGTTTCGCCTTTAGATTATAAAGGAAGCTCTATAGAGGCAGCTGATGAAAAGAAAGAGAAGAAAAAAAGAAGAAGAACCAAACTTCCAAGTAAAAAAGCACAAAGAATTCTTCAAACCCTACAGCCCATGCTTGAAGCTGAGCAATGGAATGAGGCTTTACTTGCTTTAACACCTATAGCAAATCCCGAATCCAAATTTACAGGGACTGATAGAGCTAAGATGTTCTATTATCAGGGTTATATTTACTTCTCTATGGAAGATTATGGAAGAGCAGAAACAGCTTATAAGGATTTAATTTCAGAACCTGAATCTAACGACCAAGAGAGATTGGGGGCATTATATTCTTTATCCCAACTCGCTTATATTGATGAAAACTACAGAAAATCAGTAGACTATTTATTGCAGTGGTTTGATTTAGAAGAAGATCCAAGTTCTGATGCTTACGCTCTACTATCAATGACTTACTATCAACTAGAGGATTTTGTTAGCTCACAACAAAATATTGATATCGCTATAGAGATGCAAGAATCCAGAGATATTCCTATCAAAGTTGCTGTTCTAGATGAAGAGGGCAATGAAACTGGAGAAATGATAGAGACTGGCGAGACGGTAAAGGGTGTAGCTAAGGAAAATCATTACTTACTTAAGATGGCGCTTTACAGTGAATTAAAAATGGATTTATATGTATTGCCCATAGTTGAGAAATTAGCTCAAAATTACCCCAAGAAAAAGTATTGGACACAGCTTTCAGCATTATATGGACAGGAAGACAGGCAATTAGACCAAATGGGAGCTCTTGAAGCAGCCTATGACGATAGATTGCTAGATAAACAAAGAGAATTTACAGCACTATCCCAACTTCTATTTATGTTTGAGAATCCAAGAAAAGCAGCGAAGGTTATAGAAGATGGAATCAATCAAGGGGTTGTCAAAAAAGAAGAGAAAACTTTGAAGGCGGCAGCACAATATTGGCACTCCTCTAGAGAACTAGAAAGAGCTAAGCCTTATTATAAGAAAGCAGCTAATGCTTCCAAGGAGGGAGAATTATATATTTTCCTGGGTCAGGTACATTTTGGTCTAGATGAGTTCTCAGAAGCAGAAGCAGCAATAAAAGCTGGAATCAAGAAAGGTAAATTAAAAGACGAAGCAGCGGCCCATATGTTGCTTGGCCAAATTAATTTTGAGAATCAGAAATGGGAAAACGCCATAGCTTCCTTTAGAGAGTGCATTGATGTAGCAGAAAGACAATACGACGATAAAAAGAAGAAGCAAAAAGAGAAGAAAAAGAAAGTTCAAGACCAAGCCAGGAAATGGGTTACCTATACTGAAGGTGAAGAGGAAAGAGTAGAGGCCTTAATACTTAAAAAGAGAGCACTAGGAATCTAGTCTCTTAAATACTCCACAAACGAGTATTCAATTCCATTCTCCTTAGAGATAATTCTAGATTCTTCAGTCCATTTTTGTTTTTGCCATTCTGGAAAGAAGGTATCGGCCCCTTCTACAGTAATATTTATTTCTGTGATAAGTAATTTACTGGCTAAAGGTAGAAATTCTTTATAAATACTCTCTCCTCCAATGACACTTATTTTATTAGAGGTTTTCTTTGCTTCTTTAATGGCACTTGCAGCGTCCAAAACCTCTATTACTCCCTCTCGATTGGCAGGGGATCTTGTCATTACTATATTTTGCCTGTCAGGAAGAGGCTTGCCTATTGAATCAAAGGTTGACCTTCCCATGATCATTGCAGTATTTAAAGTGTTCTTTCGAAAGTACTGCAGGTCTTCCTTTATGTGCCAAGGTATCTTTCCATCTTTTCCAATAGCTAAATTTTTATCTACCGCTGCTATTAGAAATATCTCCATTACACGGCAATTGGTGCGGATATAAAAGGGTGAGGGTCGTATTCTGTTAATTCAAAATCATTTATTTCAAATTCAAATAGGCTGCTTCTATTATCTTTTATCTTTAACTGAGGTAGAGAATGAGGGTCTCTGCTTAATTGTTCATTTACTTGTTCTAAATGGTTTAAATAAATGTGTGTATCTCCTAAAGAGTGCACGAACTCTCCCGGTTCAAGCCCACTCACTTTTGCGATCATAAGAGTTAATAGGGCATACGAAGCAATGTTGTAAGGAACACCAAGGAATACATCAGCACTTCTTTGGTACAACTGACAAGAAAGCCTTCCATTACTTACATAGAATTGAAAAAGGGTATGGCAAGGAGGTAGGCCTGACTTAATCATTACCGGAATATCTTTAGGGTTCCATGCTGAAACTATCAACCTTCTAGAATCAGGGCTGTTTTTTATGCCTTCTATTACCTGTTCAAGCTGGTCAACTCCTTCGAAATCTCTCCATTGCTTGCCATACACAGGTCCTAGATCGCCATATTGAGAAGCAAACCCTTCATCCGCAATAACAGTTTCAACAAAAGTTTTCATCATTTCTTTCCATTCCTTGGAATGCGTTGCGTATTTATCTGCCTGACCAGTCTCATTAAGCCAACTTTGAAACGGCCAATCATTCCAAATATTTACTCCGTTTTGCACCAAATATCTTATGTTTGTATCTCCCCTTATAAACCAAAGTAGTTCATGAATAATTGAGTCTAAATTGACTTTCTTTGTTGTCACTAAAGGGAAACCATCTTGTAAGTTAAATCTCATTTGATGGCCAAAAATGCTGATAGTACCAGTTCCAGTTCTATCTTCTTTTTTTATTCCTGTTTCTTTTATTAGCTTAAGTAAATCAAGATATTGTTTCATTTTTTGGACTTTTATTAAGATGTGAATAATAAATTAGAAAAATGCCTATGACTATCATTGGTATGCAAAGAATTTGACCTCTTGTGAGTAAGTCAAATGCGACAAAACCAATGTGGGCGTCTGGGGTTCTAAAAAATTCAGTTATAAATCTAACTACCCCATAGCCTATTAAAAAATAGCCTGATATGTTCATGGTAGGCTTTGGTTTTCTGGATATCCAAATCAAAAAAACAAATAAGATTATGCCTTCTGCAAAGGCTTGATATAGTTGAGAAGGATGTCGTAATAGCCCTAATGGGTCTGATGGGAATATTACACCCCAGGACGAATCAGTAGGCCTACCCAAGAGTTCTGAGTTTAAGAAATTCCCAACTCTTACTAGTCCTAGGCCAGGCGGTATACACGGCGCTATGAAATCCATTAACCAGAAAAACCTTACATTCCATCTTTTAGATAAAACATAACAAGAAAGCAGTACGCCCATGAGGCCGCCGTGAAAAGACAGACCGCCTTGCCATACATAAAAAATAGAAAAAGGGTCAGACAGTAGTTGATCTGTGCCATAGAAAAGCATATATCCAAGCCTCCCGCCTATGATTGCACCCATCATTCCATAAAACATAAGGTCACTAATTTTTTCTGAGCTTAGGTTCTTAGATCTTTTGGTAAGCAAATAGTAGATTGCAAAAAAAGCAGCTATCCAAGTTAAAGAATACCATCTTATGGCAAGTGGTCCGATCTGAAATGCTATTGGGTCTATTTCGGGTAAGATCATGAAGGTTTTCTTATCATATCTACCATGTCATAAACTTCTCTCGGCGGCTCTTTAGTCAAAGATGAAATTGTTACAGCAAGAACAAAATTAATTAGCATCCCGATGCTTCCTATACCTTCTGGAGATATTGACATTAGCCAATACTCCTCAACATTGAGACTAGGGTTAATAAATTTAAAATAGATAATATATGTAGCTGTAAAAATTAAACCGCCCAGCATACCTGCTATAGCTCCTTCTTTATTTAGCCTTTTATAAAAGATTCCTAAAAATAATGCAGGAAAGAAAGTGGCGGCTGCTAATCCAAAAGCAAAGGCTACTACCTGGGCCACGAAGGCCGGAGGATATATTCCAAAGATCCCAGCTATAGCTATAGCTATAGCTGCTGAAATTCTGGCATATCTTAGCTCTTGTCTTTCAGTAATGTGAGGCATGTAGGTCTTTTTTAACAGGTCGTGGGAAATAGAAGAAGAGATAACTAATAAAAGACCAGCAGCAGTAGAAAGGGCCGCAGCAAGGCCTCCTGCTGCTACTAAAGCAATAACCCATCCAGGTAATTTGGCTATTTCGGGGTTAGCTAAAACAATAATATCTCTATCTATGTAAACTTCATTTGAATTGCCTTGGTTAGGCTTATTTTCTAGTAATCTTTCACCATGTTTACCTCTATCTTCTGAATATTTAGGTGTTGTTCCTTCTAAAGCATTTCCTGATGAATATCTTATTGCTCCATCATCATTCTTATCTTGCCAGGCAATTAATCCAATTTCTTCCCAGTTCTTAAACCACTGCGGAGCAGTTGAGTAGCTCTGGTCCTGTATAGAGTCTATTAGATTCATTCTTGCAAAAGCAGACACAGCTGGAGCGGTTGTGTATAAGAGAGCAATAAAGATAAGGGCATACCCTGCAGATTTTCTGGCATCCCCTACGCTAGGGACTGTAAAGAATCTTACAATTACATGCGGCAGGCCCGCTGTTCCAAACATTAAAGCGGCTGTTATGCAAAATATATCTATATTGCTTTTGACATTTTTAGTATATTCAGTGAAACCTAATTCAAGCGTTACCTGGTCTAATTTATCTAATAGAAATGTAGAGCTATCGACTAAGGTGCTTCCAAATCCTATTTGTGGAATAGCATTTCCAGTCATAAGGATTGATATAAATATTGCCGGAACGAGGTAAGCAAAGATAAGGACACAATATTGAGCTACTTGTGTGTAGGTAATTCCTTTCATTCCACCCAAAACAGCGTAGAAAAAAACTATCGCCATTCCGACAATAACTCCAGTTTCAATATCAACTTCTAAGAATCTAGAGAAAACTATTCCTACTCCTCGCATTTGCCCTGCGATATAAGTGAAAGAAATAAAAATTAGACAAAGCACTGCCACCTTTCTAGCAAAAGACGAGTAATATCTTTCTCCTATAAAGTCGGGAACGGTAAACTTACCGAACTTCCTTAAATAAGGTGCTAGAAGTAAGGCCAATAATACATATCCTCCAGTCCATCCCATAAGGTATACAGACCCATCTTTCCCTAAAAAAGCTATTAAACCTGCCATTGATAAAAATGAGGCAGCTGACATCCAGTCGGCTGCAGTAGCCATCCCGTTGGCCACCGGATGAACGTCTTTTCCCGCTACATAAAAATCATTAGTTGATTGAGCCTTAGACCAGATTGCTATACCAATATATAGAGCAAAAGAAAGACCTACGAAAAGATACGTTAATAGCTGAACACTCATTGGTCTAAATCTTCTTCTTTAGCTATTTTTTTATCCAATTTCTGCATTAAATATACGTAAACAAATATTAGAATTACAAAAATATAGATACTTCCTTGTTGAGCAAACCAGAAACCTAGCTTAAAACCTCCTATCTTTATCTGATCAAGTAAATCAGAAAACAAAATTCCGAATCCAAAGGAAGCTAAAAACCAAATGACTAAAAGTACCGATACAATTTTTAAATTAGAATTCCAATATTCTTTATTTCTTTTATCCATTTATCTCATTAATAGATTTAAAGCCATTATCATAACCAAAAATGCAAAAGCTATTCTTAGTTTTTTTTGCTTCATCCTGTGTGCGATATTAACTCCAAATTTTGCTGTAAGAGAGCTCATTACCCCAACAATAACAGTAGCAGGAAGGTAAACATAGCCAATTGAATAATCAGGCAAATTACTCTCATTCAAACCTACTATCATATAAGAGATAGAACCAGAAATAGCAATGGGAATACCACAAGCTGCAGAGGTTCCTATAGCATTCATCATTTTCAGTCCTCGGTGATAAAAATAAGGGACTGAAAATATTCCTCCACCAATGCCAAAGACTCCTGAAAGCCAACCAATTCCGCCACCTGCAATAAATGGACCCAACAAATTTGTTTGAGGATTTTGCGGTGGAGGAGGGAATTCAAAGATAAGTTGAACTGAAGCTACCACCAGAAATAATGCCACTAATCCTTGTAAAGTGTTGCTTTCTATTAATCCTGCAGTAATTCCACCAAAGGCCGATCCTATAACAATGCTAGGGGCAACGACTCTTATTAATTTCCAGTCAACGGCATTTTTTATATTGTGAGAAAACGTTGAAGAAATGGAGCTAAAAATGATAACTCCTAATGAACTGCCTAATACCATATGTGCTAAAATGCTATCTTCAAAGCCTAGGTATGAAAAAATAAAGAAGAAAGTTGGAATTATGATAATTCCGCCACCAATGCCAAATAACCCAGCTAAAACACCAGAGAATGTGCCGAGCAAAAAGTATAAAAAGATTTCCAAAAACTTATTTTATCATTAACCAAGTCATTCATTAGAAGTTTATGTGCTTAATTGCTTTATCTATACAGAAGGAATTGGACTGGAAAGGGAAAGAAGCATACTTCTTTACTCTGGTGGCTAATAGAGATGAATATCATGAAAGGCCAACCTCTCAACTTCATTGGTGGAAGGGCGATGAAATCTTAGCTGGTAGGGATGATCTTGCTGGAGGGACATGGTTAGGGTTTAGTAAGTACGGAAGGTTTGCGGCTTTAACTAACTATAAAGAAAATACTTCAAAGAAATTTAACCTCTCTAGGGGTTTATTAGTAACAGATTTTTTAGAATCCAATCAGTCCGCTAAATCATATTTAGAGGATTTAAATGGACAAGATTACGCAGGCTTTAATTTGATAGTTGGAGATAAGAATGGATTATTTTATTACTGCAACAGGTCAGAAGGTATATATGTTCTTCCTGAAGGCACCCATGCTTTAGGAAATCTAACTCTGAATAATGACACTGCCAAGATTGACTCTGTAAGAATGGATTTAGAAGAATTTTCTCTTTCTGAATTCAGAACCCAATTTGCCTTGGATATGATGAAAAAAGAATACGGAAAATTACATGAGAAGTCTAAAGAGGAATTGAAGCCAAAAGAAGGAATAGAGATACCTTATAGGTTTATTAGGTCTACTATTTATGGAACAAGATGCACGAGTGTTTGCAGGACACTCCCTAATGGCGATATAGAATTTTGCGAACAATCTTATTCGGAAGAAGGAGTTAAAGGGGGAAGGAGAGAATTTACTTTTAATATTAAGCTTTTCGATGCCTGACGAAATTATTGTAATAAGGTAAAAAACTAGTAAGAACCTTTCTGTAAGTGCTTTTCTTAAATTCTACCCCATCTTTAATTGGGTACCAGTAATTGGCCCAAGTCCAATCATCAAACTCAACAGGCGATGAGGCATTAAGATTAATCTTGCTGTCCTCGCAGAGAATCTCTGCTAAAAACCATTTTTGTGTTTGACCAATAAACTTACTATTTTTAAATCTAAAATATTTAGGAATTCTATTCTCTGGGACTTTATAATTAAACCAGTCCTCGCTCTCTTTGATGATCCTAAGATCTTCCTTTTTTAGACCAACCTCTTCTTGCGTCTCTCTATAAATTGCTTCTACAGTACTCTCTCCATTGTCTAGACCGCCTTGAGGGAATTGCCACCCATATCCATCTTTTCTTTTGCACCACAGAACCTTTCCCAGTTTATTTACAATAATAATGGCTACGTTAGGCCTGTAATTTTCTTTATTTTCCATTTTAATTAATTATAGATAGATTTCTTCTAAACTATAATAGACATTTATTTAATATGAAGTTATGAAATTGGTTTTATTTGATCTAGACGATACTCTTTTGGCAGGAGACACCGAAGGTGAGTGGGTAAAATTCATGATAGATAACGGAATAGTTAAGGATGAATCTTTCTTAGAAAAGATGGCTATTTTTACAGACAATTACAGAAACGGTAGGTTAGATATTTTTGAGTACTCTAACTTTTTATTAGGTCCTTTAAGTGGAATCAATGAGGTTAATTTTAAGGAAAAGGTGAAGAAATTCTCTAAAAAGGTTGTTGAAAACCTCTCCGATGTCACGACAAGCAGATTGCTCAATAAGCATTCTTCTGATGAATGCGTAATAACTTCAGGAACCTTATCTTTTTTAGTAAAAGAAATTTCTAATGAGCTAGGTGTTGAACATTGCTTTGGTACGGATGCAGAAATTATCAGTGGGTCTTATACAGGAAAAGTTTTTGGATATCCTAATTTTTCTGAAGAGAAGGTTAGGAGAATTAAAAACTGGATAGGAGATAGATCTTTTGAAGATATATATGCTTATTCGGACTCTATACATGACTTGGCTTTGTTGGAATTTTCTAATTTTCCAACAGCAGTAAATCCTGATATGCAATTAATGGAAATAGCCGAACAAAGAAATTGGAAGATAGATACATCTAGGCTAGCAGGTTAGTTTTAATCTTCAAAAATAAGAGACATATCTTTAAATAAATTTTTATTTTATCCACTAAAATTGTGGATAAGTTTGTTAACTGATTGCCGGATGTTAGGTAAAAGAAGGGGGGTTCAAAATTGGTCAAAATTTGAACAATTTCTTTTTTGTCTGTTAACGAATACTTGACGATGATAATATCGTCTCGGTTTTAAAAAACTATGTTTTGAAATGGAATATTTGTCACTATTTGAGGAGCTAAAGGCTAGAAAAATGAGCCTTGATCTAACTCGCGGTAAGCCGGCTAGCGATCAATTAGATCTTTCTTCTTCAATAGATTCAATAGAGATTGATATATACGATTTTGATGAAGTAGATATAAGAAATTATGGCCAAATAAAAGGCTTGTCTGAATGCAGAGATTTAGGCTCTACCATTCTGGGTTGTGCCAAAGAATATATATGGGCCGGAGGAAATAGTAGTCTTACTTTGATGTCTCAATATCTTTCTTATTTATGCATTCAGGGAGCTGGGGATGGACCCTGGTCTTCTGAAGAAAGGGTTTCTATTCTCTGTCCAGTTCCTGGATACGATAGACACTTTGTTTTGAGTGAAAATTTAGGATTAAACATGATTCCTGTTCCGTTAGATGGTCATGGTCCTGATTTAGACGTAATTAGGTCTTACGTTGAATCGGATGATTCTATTAGAGGTATTTGGTGTGTTCCAAAACACTCTAATCCCACAGGAGAGACCTACAGTAAAGCCACAATTGAAGGATTGATAGATATATTTAGCAATACCAGAAAAAAAAGCAGGATTTTCTGGGACAACGCCTATTCTGTCCATGATTTTGATGATTTCGAGCCCTTAGAAGACATTTTTTCTATTGCTAAAGAGGAAGAAAATGAAGATTTAATTGTTGGTTTTGGCTCTACATCTAAAATAACCTACGCCGGAGCAGGCATTGGTTTTATAGCTTTATCACAATCTAACCAAGAATCGTTTTTGCCTTTTTATTCAGCTTTAATAATAGGTCCTGACAAAATAAATCAGATTAGGCACGTTAAATTTTTTCAAGAAAACGACCTTAAGAAACATATGAGCAAACATGCAGACTTAATTAGACCTAAGTTTGAATTAGTCCAGAAATGGCTTCATGGACAAGATTATGGTTCTTGGACTAAACCTACAGGTGGGTATTTTGTATTATTAAAGACGGATCCAGGTCTTGCAAAAAGAATAATATCCTTAGCTTCTGAATTAGGTCTTAAGTTAACCCCTGCCGGATCAACTCACCCTTATGGTGTGGATCCAGAAGATCAATATATTAGGATTGCTCCAACAGCATGCTCAATCGAAGAGTTAGATTCGGCAATGGAGATATTAGTTTGCTGCCTTGGTTTGGCTTATCAAGAAAACGAAAGGAATTAATTTTTACTATTTTCTAGTATTTCGTAAGAATCTCCATCAAATCCACCAAAAAATACTGGCACATCAGGATGTTCTACCGGGATATTGCTGTCATCAACTAATAAATTTTGCTGAGAAACATAGGCTGAATAAAATACTTGGTCATTTTCTGCGAATACATGGTAGAAGGGCTGGTCTTTCTTGGGTCTTATGGCAGCAGGAATAGACTTATACCATTCTTCAGTATTATTAAATTCAGGATCAACATCGTAAATAACTCCTCTAAAATCAAGGTATTTATGTTTAACCACCTGACCTAAGGAGTAAGCTGTTTCTACTGTCTTTTTCATATAATTAAGTCGTTTAGATTTTTAGATTGATTGAGAATATCATCAGAACTTATTTTAACTTTATTTTCAACTAACTTTCTACAAATTAAGAACTCTTTTGGGTTGTTGACGGCATCAACAGCTATAAGCTCTTCTCCTTTTAGGTAAAAAAGCATAAATTTAGACTCTGCCTGATCGCCCCTTATTAGAACTTCATCGTGATCTCCAGATAAACCAACAATTTGTAGTTTATGGTCGTACTGATCAGACCAAAACCAAGGCACTTGATTGTAAGGAGTTTTGTTTCCCATGATGGATGACGCGACAGTCTTGGATTGCTCCATCGCGTTATGAACAGATTCTAGTCTCAGCTTACGATTAAGTTTTTCATTTGGGTGGTTGGTGCAATCTCCGCAAGCAAACACTTTTGCATCTTCAGTTTGTCCATATTCGTCTACACAAATACCATTATCACAACTCAATCCAGACTCTTCAGCTAATTCGATATTAGGAATAACTCCTGCACCAATTACTAATATATCTGCTTCAATAGATGAGCTCCCAGAACAAATAACTTGCTCGACTGTTTTATTTCCATCGACTCTTTCTAAGCTCTCATTAAGAATAAAATCAACTCCATTCTTTGAATGAAGTTCTTGATAGTAGGCAGAAATAATAGGGTCCACTGTTCTATTCATTACCCTATCTGCCATCTCTATGACTGTGATTTTGGTATCAAATTCTGTAGCTACTGCAGCAACTTCTAATCCTATGTAACCAGCACCAACTATTACTAGGTTCTTGCTCTTTAGCAAGCCATCTTTCAGTGATTCAGCATCGTCTATTCCTCTTAAGTAATTAATTCCTTCAAGGTCTGATCCAGGAAATTTTAGCTTTCTTACCCTACTGCCTGTAGCTAATACCAGTTTGTCGTAACCAATAGACTTATCATTAGATAAATGAACAAGGCAGTTATCTCGTTCTATACTGTTAGCTGTAACGCCTAAATTGAGCTGTATAGAATTTTCTTGAAAGAATTCAATTTTTTTTAAATATAATCTATCACTTCCAGTTGATCCGCTTAGGAATCCTTTTGACAGAGGAGGGCGTTGATAAGGGAGGTGGTTTTCTTCTCCTACTAAAGTTATAGAGCCTGAATAGCCCTCTTTTCTTAAAGAGGCAATACACTGAATTGCTGCTTGTCCTCCACCTACTACTACTAATTCTTCCATAAACTAAAAAGTTCTCGATTAATTGATCAATTATGAATAAAGTCTACAACTAATTTATCAATTATGGAGAAATAAAATGATAGGAATAGTAGCTACTTTAAAAATAAAAGAAGGTTCAGGAAGTGAATTTGAAGCTGTAGCAAGCCAACTTGTTGAAAAGGTAAACGCTAATGAAGAAGGTGTTGTTTACTATGATTTATTTAAGCAAGACGAAACGACTTATGTTTTCTTAGAAAAATATAAAGATCAAGAAGCACAAGATGCGCACGGGAAAACTGATTACTTTAGAGAATTAGGAGCACAAATGGGACCGTTTATGGCAGGCGCTCCTGAGATCAAAGTTCTTCAGTCTGTATAGTTTTAGCCAAGGTGAGGTTTAGATAGATATTCTCTAGACCTCATTTCTAATAACCTGCTTAGAGTTCTCTTGTAGGGTTTAATTAATTTCTTACCCTTATACAAATCTTCTAATGCTACCTCTAAAGATAAAATCAAATTTACTTTTCGTTCATAGCATTCGTCTATAAGAGCAATGAACCTCCTAGCAGAATCTTCATTGTAAGTCATAAAGATAGGTATATCAGATACAAATATGGTATGAAATTCTGTGCATATCTCTATGTAGTCTTTCGCACTTCTAGGCCCCTCGCATAATTCTTTAAAGTCAAACCAAACAGAGCCTTTCGCTTTCTTTAGAGTCTTTATCTTTCTTCCTAGAATTTCCACTTCTCCATTTTCTTTGTAGTCGTTTCCTGTTAAATCTGAGAAGCTCTTAGAAATTTTTTCTTTATTTACGTCATCTTTTGAAATTATAAATATTTCTAATTGCTCTAGGGTTCTTAGTCTGTAATCTTGAAGCGAATCTAACTCATAAACTTCACAATTTTCTTTTAAGGATTCAATGGCTGGGAAAAACCTATCTCTATGCAGTCCATTCTCATATAAATCGTTTGGGTGAGTATTGGATGTGGCTATAAGGGTTACATCGTTCTCAAATAGTTTAGTAATAAACCTTCCTAATAACATGGCATCACCGATATCTTCTACGTAGAATTCATCAAAACACAGGATGTTGGTAGATTTAGATATTTCTTTGGCTGCAACTTGTAAGGGGTCTTCCTGACCCGATAATTTTTCTAAGTCTTCATGTAACCCTTTCATAAATCTATGGAAATGCAGTCTTTTTTTCTTTTTGATATCTAAGTTTTCAAAGAAAATATCCATTATTTGAGTTTTTCCCCTCCCAACATCACCTCTTATGTACAAGCCTTTAGTGCTTTTATTAGAAAACCAACTCTTAGAATTTGAAGTAATGCCTTTCGTGATTTCATCAAGTTTTTTTAATAGATCTAACTGTTGGTCATCAAAACTCAGATGGCCAGAATTGACCATCTCCATATACACTTCAGAAGGGCTCAATGGCTTTTATGCAAAATCAGGATTATGAGTAAAAGTATGTATGTCTTCATTTACAGGAGACCATGGGCTGGCAGAAGAGCTAAAGAAATTAGAATCTGCAGACACCCATGAAGAATCATCTAAGCTCCCTGCTTTGATAAACTTTATACTGGGGTTCTCTTCCACAAAAGAGATCAGCGGTGAACCGCAATTTTCGCAGAAGCCTCTGGATATATGAGAACCCGCACTGCCGGTTACACTGTAATTTTTTATGTCTCCTTGGATTTCAATTGATTCTGCAGGAATAAGCAAAATTGTAGCTTTACCACTTCCTGTACTTTTTTGGCAGTCTTTACAGTGGCAGTGATGGGCGCTTACTACATCTAATTGATTAAATTCGTAACTAACTGCTCCGCACAGACATCCGCCTTTTTGAGTTGTTTCACTCATAATTTTCTCCTTCTATTTACTTGGTTTTTTCATTATCAAGACCGGTGTTTTCTCAAGATAGTTCATGTAATCTGGGTCCGATCCCCATTTTTTAATAGCTCTATTTTCTAAAAGATTTACTCCGCTAATCTTAGTTAATAAAACGTAAACAAATATAGGAGATATAAGGGTACACAATTGCCAGCCACTTAAGACAGGATAAGCAATTAAAGTTACTCCAACCCATAGCATTATTTCACCAAAATAATTTGGGTGGCGTGACCACGCCCACAAACCATTGGTAATAAATTCTTTTTTCTTTGAGGTATCTTTTTTGAAATCTCTTTTTTGTTTATCGGCAATAATTTCTATCGAAAAACCTGTTATCCATAATAATGTACCAATCAAGGCGGGCCACCCTAAAGCTACCGTCGTGTTTGATGTTATGGCCGCTAATCCAGCTGCCATAGTAATAAAGACCCAGCAACCTCCTATAGTCCAAGTCATCAAATACCATACAAATTGAGTTTTCATAACGGTGAACCTTTTATCTTTGCCATCTTTCTTTACCCTTAAGTAAAGAAAGGATCCAAGCCTAACTGCCCATACCATTATTAAGACGCCAATTAAAATATCACGAGGATCTGAAGATGGGTTTAAGTAGAACCCTAGAGATATTGCTGTTAAGTAAGAAATTGAACCCGTCAGGTCAAAATAGTGTTCTGTCTGACTGATGAAAGAAGGTATGAAGATAATCCAATGCAGTGCATAGCTCACACAAGCACAAAGAGCGAAAAGGGAAAATCCATTAATCTCTGTAGAGCCTTGGCTTCCAGCCAAACCAATTAGATAACCAATCAAAATTGAAGCTAGTATCGCTGGAATAGTAATTGTTTTTTTCATCGTATCCTTATTTCTAATTTAACTGTTCATTAGAAGAAACAATATTACAGTTTTCAAGTTATTTCTTTATAAGTTTATGCAAATAGAATGAAATTAAGTTAATCTTACAAACAATTCAAAACATGGAGTAAGTATGACAACATTAATAATTTTAACCGCGACACTTTATTTGGTAGGAATATTCACGCAGGTATTACTGAATCAAAATAACTTAAACTTTTTACTTGGAAACAGAGAAGGTAAGGTTGAAGAAAGCGCTATGGTAGGAAGAACCAGAAGAGCAAATAATAACTTATTAGAGAGCCTTCCGGTCTTCTTCGTATTAGCAGTCCTATCTCTCATGTTAGAAGTAGATAACTATAATTTAGCCATGTATTGGCTAGGATTAAGGTTTCTTTACTTCTTAACTTATGTGTTTGGACTTGCTTACGTCAGAACACTGTTTTGGTTTGGAGCTCTGGTTTGTCTAATCATGATGGGTGTAGCTCTAATATAATTTGCTAGTTAATCAATGAGCTATTTTCTTTCTAAAGAAGAAAGTAATTTCTATGAAGATGAAGGCTACTTAGTAAGGGAAAATCAATTTTCAATTAACGAAGTAAATACCTTAAGGCATGCCTTGGAAAGGGCAGTTAATAAAGCACAAGAAAAGTCCTCAGGTGGGAAGGTTTATTATTTGGATAAAAAGAAATTTGTAGATGTAGACTACATGACTCTTCAGTACGAGCCACAATCCGAAGACAATATACTGAAAGTTATTGAACCAGCTCATTTTTTGGATAAGGAACTTTATTCTCTTACTCAAGATACGAGAATAACTGATCCAGTAAGATCTATCCTTGAAGAAGATGAAATTTCTCTTTGGACAGATAAATTGAATCTAAAGAGACCAGGAAAGGGATCAGGATTTGGCTGGCATCAGGACTCTCCTTACTGGGTTCATGACAGCAATAACATAGATTTACTTCCTAATGTTTACTTATCTTTAGATAACGCTGATGAGAATAATGGTTGTTTTAGGGTTATAAGGGCGAGCCACAAAGAAGGGTGTTTGCCTGGCACTTCAAATGGCACTCAACTGGGAGGTTTTTATACAGACCCAAATTATTTCAATGAAGCAGATGCAGTTGATTTTAATATAAAGGCTGGTTCTTTAGTTTTTTTTAATCAACACATTGTTCATGGTTCAGGGCCTAACCTATCGGACCAACAAAGAAGGGCTTATATCATAACTTATCAACCGAAAGACCAGCCAATGCTTAAATCAGGAATGGTAAATAATATCAATTAATCTTTTTATCTCCATGCCCCAAGCTTTATTGAGGAGAAGATCATCAAGCCGAAGACTACCATAGCTAAAGCAGAGGAAAGAAATACACCCTCAATACCAAAAGAGAGCCAATAAACGGAGAGACCTCCCCCGATGCTTGCAATAGCAAACCTAGCTACGGTAGCAATTATTGGCCATTTCATTGCATTGGCTCCTTGTGAAGCAAAATACAAAGAAAGACCAATTCCTTGAAAAATATAAAAAGGTCCAACTATTTGAATATATTTTTTTGTTACTAGGTAAGCCTTTGGATCATCAGTAAAGAAGCCTATCCAAAGATCGGGAAACAATGCAAGGATAACTCCTATAAATGCAGAAATAATTCCTGCAGATAAGCCTCCAGATATACCCACTTTTTCTGCCCTTTCAATATTTTTTGCACCTATATTTGCACCAACGATCGCCGTCATAGCGGTGCCAACTCCAAATATTAGTGGAATCATTAAAAATTCTACTCTTGAGCCTATGCCGTATCCAGCAAGTGCCTCGGTACCGAATTGGCCAACCAATCCCGTTAATACTAGAATCGTCCCGACAGTAAAAAGAGGTGAAAGTGAACCTGGAATCGCCACTTCAAAGATATTATTAAATAAATCTTTAGATAATATGAATTGATGTAATTGAAGTCTGGCAATTACTGATTTACTCAAAATCTTTAAGAGAATTACTGACACCATCAAAGAAGCACTAATCAGAGTGGCTACGGCTGCTCCGGGAACGCCTAACTTAGGAAAACCATACCAACCAAGAATGAAACACCCGGAAAGGAAAACTTGTATAAAAGACGCAATAATCATAAGGGTAGCGGGGAATTTCATGTCACCCATCCCTCTTAAGACAGCACCCAAGGTTCCAGAAAGCCATAGTAGGACTCCGCCATAAAAGAGAATTGTGCAATAAGCGAGAGACTCGCTTAGGATCTCATTCTTACCTCCAAGTAGCATCAATAGACTTTTTCCAAACAAGACAAAGAAAGATAAGAAGATTATGGCTCCACCAATAGAAATAATTATTGCATGCCAAATCAGTTTCTCTGCTTTGTCTATATCATTAGCCCCTAGGCTTCTTGATATAGCAGACGTTATTGCACCTCCCAAGGCTCCGCCAGACATAGTTTGAGTAATCATTAAGAGGGGGAAGGCTAAAGCCACCGCGGCAAGTGATGAAGTTCCTAATTTACTGATAAACCAAACCTCAGTTAGCACAACGATGGATTGAATGAAAAAGGCAATAGTATTTGGAGCGGACATTCTTGCCAGTAATGGCATTACTGGGTCATTAAGAAACTCTTGGGTTCTTTTATCCAAAAAAATTTTCCTTAATTTTTTATTATCTTTTTTTTGTAGATTCTTTTACTAAGTTTTCTGGACTTGCCAGAGCAGAATATTTGTCTTGAGTGTTACTAAATATCTTTTCGGGAGTTACGGATTCTAATTTCCCATCTTGTTTTTCGGGGTCAGTGTAGAAACCCATTACATACCCTCCTTTAGAATAACCTATAAGAGACCTTAATTCAGGAGATAACTCTTTGGCTATCTCTGGAGGGCAGGATAAATATTGATTTTCTTGTTGCCTGAGCCAACCCGGAGCGTAATGCATAAAGATTCCCGATCTTATATCATCAGAAGTGTTATCTCCGCCACCATGCAGCACTGATCCTGTGTAAATTAACGCTGATCCTTTCTTCATCTCTGCATAAGCTATTTCATCTTCTAGAGGCTGTCTTTTGGCATCCCATTTATGAGATCCAGGAACAAGCTGAGTAGCTCCATTTTCATAAGTAAAGTCGCTTGCAGCCCAAACAACAGCAAATTGAGTCTCAATCTTTCTAGAAATATAGCCTCCCCAAAGCCCTCTGTCTCTATGAAGGATTTGTTTTGTTTCTCCAGGACCAATACTGATTAAAGAAGTGAAATGTAATTGATAATTATCGCAATGAGGTTTCAAGAATTCGGAAGCAAGTGAATTTATTTTTTCATGCATGGCGAGCTCGCGGCATCCATGAGATCGAGCTATTAATGCACCAACTCTGCTTGTTTTAAAACCAGTAAAATTATCAGCTCCTTTAAGGTTACCTTTAATAAAGGGATCTAACTCTTCTAATATTTTATCTATTTCAGTTTCAGAAATTACATCATCAACAATAACTGCTGCATCTTCTTCAATTATTCTAAGAGCTTCTTCATCCGAAGTATCAATAGATATATGTTTAACTTTAGCCATTTTTATTAGTAAAAATCTATTAAAACTCTAGTATGGCAGTTAAAGAAGTACTTCGTCACCTTTTTTTGTATACACATCAAATTCGTCATTTTTTAATTCATTATCTTGTTTCGTTGATAAAAAGTATTTAATTAATCCTTTTATTTCGTTGGGTTGAGTTCCTGTAGCCATAATCCTTTTTGAATCTAATAAGTGCGCAGTTTTAAAACCTTCTTTAGGGCCCATTGAAAGGGTGATGATTCCCAAAAACTTAACCTTGTCTAGGGTAATTAAGACTGCATCACACTTTCTCTTTAATCTCTTTAAGTTTCGAAAATTAGCCGTATGCCCTTCATGAAATATTGTTTTGCCTTTAGTGTTTTCTAGAAAAAAGCAAAATGCAGACCAAGAATAAGGAAATCCTGCAGGAAAGGCAGATAGTTTAAAGGGTCCAATCTCTATAACCTGATCATCAATGCAAGCAATTGGATTATCTATTTGGTTCTTAATAAGAATCTTCCTCACTTTCTTGGTGGTAATTATCTCAATTTTATTATTAAGTTTCTTGATGGAGGGGATGTGGAGATGATCTATAAATGGAGCCGTTACGATGGCTGTTTTAACTTGATCTAATTCTTTTTGAGAAAGAGAAGAGGTTTCTTGTCTTTCTCTTTGAAGCAAGACAGAACTTTCTGGGTTTAATTTTTTATCCAGCCAAGGATCAATCAATATACCGAAACCATCTTCCTCAATAAACCAAGTTTGATAATCGTCTGCTTTTACAACTCTCATGGAATTTTAAGATTTGTGATTTTTAGAGAATTTATTTGTAGCTTCTATTAATAGGTGTGTGATTTCTTTTTCAAATGCGGAGTGACCTGAAAAAGGGGCAATCTTTAAATCTGCCTCGGGCCACTTCGAATGTAATTCGTAGGCTGTTGTGGGTGGGCACACTACGTCATACCTGCCTTGAACAATTATGGCTGGGATATCTCTAATTACGTCTATATTATCTAGAAGCTGGTTCTCATGCTCCAAGAAGCCCTTATTAACAAAGTAATGATTTTCAATTAAAGCAAAGGCTAGAGCAAATTCACTATTCATAGAATCTTTTACAGCTTCTGGGTTGTGATTAATAAAGCTCGTTGAAGCTTCCCATTTAGACCATGCTTTAGCAGCTGATAATTTTTTTTCTTCATCTTCTCCATTAAAAATATTCCTATAAGCTTCAATGAGATCATGTCTCTTATCTTCAGCAACTTCATCTATAAAGCCCTGCCAAGCTTCAGGGTATATTTCGCTTGCTCCATATTGGTAAAACCATTGCAGTTCTTTTTGCTTTAGCATGAAGATACCTCTAAGAATGAGTTCCGTTACTCTATCAGGGTGAGTTTGAGCATATGCAAGAGCGAGCGTACTGCCCCAAGAGCCTCCAAATACAAGCCATTGCTTAATGTCCAATTCTTTTCTAATTGACTCGATATCTTCGACGAGATGCCAAGTAGTGTTATCTTCCAAGCAAGTATGTGGTTTGCTTTTACCACAACCTCTTTGATCAAAAAGGATGATTCGATATTTTTTAGGATCAAAGAATCTTCTTGATAACTTTCCTGCCCCACCGCCCGGCCCGCCGTGAAGGAAAATAGCAGGTTTACCCTTAGGGTTGCCGCATTGCTCGTAGTAAATGCTATGAATCCCTTTTTCTAAGTAGCCACTGTCAAAAGGTTCGATAGGAGGAAATAGCTTTTTTGTTTTATTTAAAAATTTCATAATTTATTTTTTGTATAAAATGCATTTATTAATAAAACCCTTTACATAGATTTATTATTCTATTTTAATACAAGAGTCGTGATTTGATCCTATTGCTACGACTTTTAAAGAAAAGCTAAAACGGAATTAGGAATTCCGGGATTTAAATAAAGCTAAGAAGGCTATCTCAATGATGGTCTATTCTTAAAGAGGGTATAGAAAAATGAAAAGAACATTAATAGAGAGATTAGATCAAGGTCCTGTAATTTGTGCTGAAGGATTCTTGTTCGAAGTTGAAAAAAGAGGTTATTTAGCATCTGGAGAATTTGTTCCGATGGTTTCACTAGAACACCCCGAAGCTCTAGAGAATTTACATAAAGATTTCCAACACGCTGGTTCAGATATAGTTGAAGCTTTTACTTACAACGGCCACAGAGAAAAAATGCGTGTAATCGGAAAAGAGGAGCTCCTAGAGCCACTTAACAGGGCAGCGCTTAAGATAGCAAAGAAAGTTGCCGACAATCCTGTGGACGGAGGAGAGCCAAATTTAATGGCAGGAAATATTTCAAATTCCAATATATGGAAAGAGGGCGACAATGAATCAAAAATAGAAGTCCACAGAATGTTTAGTGAGATGGTTGAGTGGGCGGTCGACGAAGGAGCAGATATATTAATTGGTGAAACCTTTTATTATGCTGAAGAAGCATATACTGCTTTAGATATCATTCAAAAGGCTGGATTACCATCGGTAATCACAATTGCTCCTATGGGTGTAAATTCAATGATGGATGGAGTGTCTGTTTTAGATACGATGAAAGAATTAGAACAAAGAGGGGCTGATGTGGTCGGCATGAATTGTTTTAGAGGTCCTGAAACCATGATGCCTTATCTTAGAGAAGCAAGAAAAATTCTTAAATGTCATATGGCTGCTCTTCCAATACCTTATAGGACTTCAGAAGAACACCCAACCTTTTTTAATTTACCTGATGACGATTCTTGTACTTGTCCCGCTCCGCATGGAAGAACTTTTCCTACAGCCTTAGATCCGCTTTATTGCAATAGATATGAAATGCAAGAATTTGGAAAAGAGGCTGCTAAATTAGGTATTAACTATCTCGGAGTTTGTTGTGGTGCAACACCTATGCACATAAGAGAAGTTGCTGAATCCGCAGGTTTAACAGTTCCTGCAAGTAAATATAGAGAAAAAATGGAAAATCATTTTATGTATGGTTCTAATGAAAGAACAGCTGAACACATGCAGGATTTTGGAGACAAAGCTTAAAAGGAAAACTAACCACCGACGCAAGGATTTTCAGTCTTCTTGCAGGAAGAAATGTTCTGGATTTATTGAGAATCCTAATCCGCCATAAGCTCTATAGCCAATTAGCTCAGCAAGATCCTTAGGAAGTTTTTTTACGTCTTCTGAAGGTACAGACTCCTATCTAGCCATTGAAGTTAGCTGTAGGTTATAATTTAATGCATGGAACCGTATGTCGTCTCAGAAATAAACGAAAAATTAGTTTGCCCACACTGTAGCTCCTGCCCACGCCTCTAAGAGAGATGAAACTTCACTATCTGTGAAAGAATAGGGCAGTTCGATTTAGGTTGTTTATGATTACGTGATGATTACTTTATAGATTTCTTTATATATCTAAATCCATGAAAGCCTTATATATCTTGGTGCCCAGAGGTGGAATCGAACCACCGACACAAGGATTTTCAGTCCTTTGCTCTACCGACTGAGCTATCTGGGCTATAAGGTTTGAGGATTGTATACAAATAATTGAAACAAAAGAATAGGTTTTATTCAGACGGCCTATAACCACTAGGTTTTGCATAGTCCTCACCTGATAAAAATAATTCCATTTGTTTATTCAGCCAATTCCTCGATTCTCTATCTGCTAGATTTAGTTGTCCTTCGTTTATTAACATCTTTTGATGCTCTAACCACTCATTCCAAGCTTTTTGAGAAACATTTTTAAATAGATCTTCACCTTTAGGGCCAGGAAAAGGAGGTTTATCCATTCCATCTAATTCTTCTTTATACTTTCGACAGATTACTTTATTAGACATCTATATCACTTTCTCGATTATTTTAGCTACAGGAGCCGGCGTTCCTACTGATTTTAAATCATTTACATTAAACCACATTTGATTATTTCCTAGTTTTTTCGAAAAGTCAGATTCAAATTTTAAAATAAGACTGTCAATATCTAAGTTGTAGTGGCTAAAGCTATGTTTAATTTTTAGGTTATCTTTGGAAATTAGATCTGATTCCTTCATTAGGTTTTTAGAATAATCGTCCCTCAGTCCAGTTTTTTCAAATTCTAAGAAAGTCCAAAGACCACGCCAAACACCTTTTTCATCTTTTTGTTGCAATGCAAATCTACCTTCTTGGTCCATAGCCACTAGCCAGTAGAGTGTCTTTTTAGGTTTTTCTTTTCTCTTTATTTTTACTGGTATTGATTCCGTTAGGGCATATTTATTGGCTAGACAATATTTGCTCTGTGGGCAAGTGAAGCAAGTTGGATCTTTTTTCTTACAAACTAGCGCACCTAAATCCATTATGGCTTGTGTATGAATATTGAAATTGGATTTTGGTAATACCTTTTCAGCTAATAGCCAAAGTTCTTTTTGAGTTGATGATTTAGATAAGTCCTCTTCAATTTTGAAATATCTAGATAAAACTCTCTTAACATTTCCATCTAAAATGGGAGCCTTTAGCCCATAACCTATTGATCGGATTGCTCCAGCTGTAGACCTACCTATCCCGGGTAAAGAGACTAATTCCTCTATTGATTTAGGAAGGTTAGATTTAAATTCAGCTTTAATTAATTTTGCTGATTTAAGAATATTCCTGGCTCTTGAGTAGTAGCCTAGTCCTGACCAGTAACTCAAAACTTCATCTTCTGTAGAGTTTGCTAACGAATCTAAGTTAGGGAATCTCTTAATAAATTTTAAGAAATAGGGTGTTGCAGTAGAGACTTGCGTTTGCTGTAACATAATTTCTGAAATCCAGGCCTTGTAAGGAGTAATATTTTGCTGCCAAGGTAAGTCTTTTCTTCCTTCGTTTTTGTGCCAATCAAGGAGCCTTTTGCTGAATGCAGACATAGAAATTATTATGCTTCTTCTAGCTTAGATGAACAAGTTAACTATATTGGATATAATGCGCGCCCTAAATTGATATATGTAATGAGAGAAGCAAAAGTAAAAAGAGGAACTTCAGAAACTGAAGTGAATGTAGAATTAAATCTAGATGGAACTGGAAAGACCGATCTTTCTACAGGTTTACCTTTTTTAGAGCACATGCTTGACCAGATTGGTCGACATGGCATGGTCGACCTAAAAGTTACTGCAAAAGGCGACTTACATATAGATGATCACCACACTATCGAAGATATAGGTATAACTTTAGGCGAAGCTTTAAATAAGGCCGTAGGAGATAAAAAGGGGATTAAAAGATATGGCCATTCTTATGTGCCACTTGATGAGGCTCTTTCTAGAGTAGTTTTAGATTTCTCTGGAAGACCCGGATTACACATGAATGTAGATTTTGTTAAGGATACTGTTGGAGGCATAGACGTGAATATGTTTGAGCATTTCTTTCAGTCTTTATGTAATCATGCTTTTTTAACTCTACATATAGAAAACTTTACAGGAGACAATACTCATCATCAGATTGAAACAATTTTTAAAGCATTTGGAAGGGCCTTGCGCATGGCTTTAGAAATTGATTCAAGACAAGGCGATGAAATTCCTTCTACCAAAGGTTCTTTATAACAACTTCCTATAGAAGATATGACCAAGATAGCTGTAATTGATTATGGCATGGGAAATTTGCACTCAGTTAGCAAAGCCTTAGAAGAAGTTGCCACTACTGAAGAAATTATAGTTACCTCTGATCCTGAGACTATTAAGAGAGCAGATAAAATAGTCCTACCTGGAGTTGGCGCTATTAAAGATTGCCTAGAGGCCTTTTCTGATGATTTAAGAAGTGTGACTTTAGAGCTAATTAGAGATAAACCCACTTTGGCCATATGTGTCGGAATGCAAATGTTGCTAGAGAGTAGCGAAGAGAACGGCGGAGTAAAGTGTTTGAATGTTCTTGATGGGAGAATAGTCAAAATACCTGTTTCAAAAGATATAAAGATTCCTCATATGGGGTGGAATAAAATTAATTTCTTATCAGATCATTTTTTATGGAGCAATATCCCTAACAATAGCTTTTTTTATTTCGTTCATAGTTATTGTTGTTTATCTTCTTCTGATGCCATTTCCGAAACTACTCACGGCGCTAATCTCATTTCTGCGTTGGGCAAAGACAATATCTTTGCTGTTCAATTTCACCCCGAGAAAAGCCAGAATCTTGGATTACAACTATACAAAAACTTTCTAGATTGGAGCGTTTAAGGTCATGATTGTTATACCTGCAATTGATTTAAAAGATGGGAAATGTGTTCGTCTTAAAGAAGGGAAAATGGACGAAGTAACTATTTTTTCTGATGATCCTCTTCAAACTTCCTCAGCCTGGTTCTCACAAGGAGCGGAACTTCTTCATATAGTTGATCTGGACGGTGCCGTACTAGGGAAACCAATAAATGATGAAATAATCTTGTCTATTGCCAAAGAATTCTCTGATAAGAAAATACAGGTAGGAGGAGGGATTAGAGATTATTCTTCGGCAGCCCACTACATAGAAAATGGAATTTCAAAAGTCATAATGGGTACCGCTGCAGTGAAAGATCCAGAAATGTTAAAAGAATTCTGTAATGAATACCCGGGAAAATTAATCTTAGGCGTGGATAGTCTCGACGGTTACGTGAAGACAGACGGATGGATTCAATCCAGCAAGTTAAGACCTGAAGAATTAGTTAAAAAATTTGGAGATATTAAACTTGCAGGGCTCATTTACACAGATATCTCAAGAGACGGGATGATGTCAGGACCTAATATTGAGGCGACTTTATCTCTATCTAATAAAACTGATTTACCTGTTATAGCTTCAGGAGGAGTATCCAGTTTAGATCACATTAAAGAATTATCATCTTCTTCCAGAATTAATGGAGTTATTTGTGGAAGGGCCTTATATGAAGAAGAATTCACTTTAAAAGAAGCCATGAATGTGGCTAACCAACCCTCATGACTGTAGCTAAAAGAATAATTCCCTGTCTCGACGTAGATAAAGGAAGGGTTGTTAAGGGAGTAAATTTTGTGAATATACAGGATGCAGGTGATCCTGTTGAGATAGCTAAGAGATACGACGATCAAGGGGCCGACGAATTAACTATGCTTGATATAACAGCAAGCAACGAGACCAGGGAAACTACTTATAAAACTGTTGAAAGCATAGCTGGACAGGTTTTTATTCCTCTGACGGTTGGAGGAGGTGTTAGAACCACAAAAGATATTAAAAGGTTATTAAGATCAGGTGCAGATAAAGTAAGCATAAATACCGCAGCTGTAAACAATCCGGATTTTATAAAAGAAGCTGCGGATAAGTTTGGATCTCAATGCATAGTAGTTGCAGTTGATGCAAAGGCTGCAGATGAAACATTTAGCTCGTGGGAAGTAGTAACTTATGGAGGCAGAGAAAGAACAGGAATAGATGTTATCGAGTGGGTGAATACCGTCAAAGAGCATGGAGCGGGAGAGATACTATTAACCAGCATGGACAGAGACGGGACTAAAGAAGGGTTTGACAATAAGCTTACAAAAGCAGTTTCTTCATCTGTTTCTATACCTATTATTGCTTCAGGTGGAGTGGGCACCCTGCAACATTTAGTTGACGGAATTAAGGAAGGCGGAGCAGAAGCTGTTTTAGCAGCAAGCATTTTCCATTTCTCTGAATTCACTGTTCAAGAAGCTAAACAAGCTATGTTGGAATCGGGATTAGAAGTTAGGAATTAGTCCAATCTTTCTATCTTATTTTCTTTAAATTTATAAACTAGAGGAACCCCGGTAGATATCTCTAATTTAACAATTTCTTCAGAGCTAATTTCTTCTAGTTCCATTACAAGGGCCCTGAGAGAGTTGCCGTGAGCTGCCACTAGAATATTTAAACCTTCTATTAATTCAGGGATTATATTTTCTTTAAAATAAGGAAGGACCCTTTCTGCTGTATCTTTCAAACTTTCACCGCCAGGAGGAGGAACATCAAATGACCTTCTCCATATATGAACTTGATCCTCTCCCCATTTTTTTCTAGCTTCGTCTTTGTTTAATCCTGCTAAATCACCATAATTCCTTTCATTTAAACTCACGTCTTTTATAACTTCAATTGAGGGAATATCCATTTGTTCTAGGATAATCCTTCCCGTATCTTGAGCTCTAAATAGGTCAGAGGTAAACATCTTGTCAAAACTATAACCAGCTTCCTTTAATTCCTTTCCTGCTTTTATAGCTTCATCCACTCCTCTTGGGGTCAACTTAGGGTCTTTCCATCCAGTAAATAAATTTTTTTCATTCCATTCACTTTGACCATGCCTGACTAATACTAAATAAGAGGATTTCATTATGTTTATCAATTTTAAATACTTATTTTAACTTAGGAATCTATATAATCTCGTTTCAAGATGGAAAAATTTCTAATATTTATAGGTGAGAACTTTATGGCAGTTCTCCTCTTAATCTCTTTAATAGCAATCTTGGTTTTTTATGAAAGGAAGAAGGGCGGAACTAAGATCGATGCTTCTGAGTTAACTAGATTGATTAACAAAGAAGAACCTTATGTTTTTGATTTAAGAAGCTCTTCAGAATTTGATTCAGGCACTGTTTCTGGAGCGGTAAATATTCAATCAACTGATTTAGTAAAAGGTAATGCTCAGTTCAAAGCAAAAGAAGAAGATAAGATTGTTCTTATCTGTAAAACAGGAAGTAATTCTAGTACTGCTGCCGGAACCCTTAAGAAAGAGGGATATACAAACGTTAGTGTTTTAGCAGGCGGGATGACGGGATGGGTTCAAGGTGGAATGCCTCTTGCTAAGAAGCAAAGTTAAACCTTAGTTTTCTATACCTAGCTCCTTAATTTTTCTAGAGAGAGTATTTCGTCCCCATCCAAGTAACTCAGCAGCTTCTTTCTTTTTTCCCTTAGTTTTGTTCAAAGCAACTTTTATTAAAGTTCTTTCAAATTCTGGCCCAACCTCTTCCAATAGATTCTTATTGCCATTTTCTAAATAATTTTCTGACCATGATCTAAGGACTACTTTCCAGTTATTTTCTTCCTCAGTATTCTCCAATTTTAATTCATCAGGCAAATCCTCTAATTTAACTTCTTTGGTAGGTGACATTACGGTTAACCACCTGCATGTATTCTCAAGTTGCCTAACGTTCCCAGGCCAAGAAAGTGTTTTAAAATAATTTTCTACTTCTTCAGACAAATATTTTTTTTCCTCTTTTAACTCTTCAGAAGATTTTTTAAAGAAATGTTTAGCTAATTCAGGTATGTCTTCTTTCCTTTCATTAAGTTTTGGAAGTGAGAGCTTAATGACGTTCAATCTATGGAATAAATCTTCTCTAAAGTCTCCACTCTTCACCAATTCCTCAAGATTCTGATGTGTTGCAGTAATTATCCTTACATCTACTTTAATTGGTTCTCTACCACCAACGCGATAAAATTCTCCATTTGATAAAACTCTTAAAAGTCGAGTTTGGGTTTCGAGTGGCATGTCTCCAATTTCATCAAGAAATAAAGTCCCACTATTAGCTTGCTCAAACCTTCCTATTCTCTTCTCATCTGCTCCAGTAAATGCACCTTTTTCGTGACCAAATAACTCTGCTTCTAATAGATCTTTAGGAATATCAGCCATATTTAATGCAATAAATGCATTGTCTTTTCTAGGGCTATGTTGAAATAAAGCTTTAGCTACTAGCTCTTTACCTGTTCCTGATTGTCCCATTAGCAGAACAGTAGAGGTTGAGTTAGAAAGCTTGCCTATTGCTCTAAATACTTCTTGCATCGCTGGGGCTTCGCCAATTATTTCTGCTCGTGACTCAGAGTCCTCTTCTATTTCTGAGGTATCTTTCGAGGTTGCTCTTTGGACCATAGAGACCGCTTCTTCAATATCAAAAGGTTTGGGAAGATATTCCCACGCTCCATGTTCATAGGACTCCACGGCACTCTGTAGATCAGAATGGGCAGTCATAATAATAATAGGAATTTCAGGTCTAAGTTCTCTAACCTCATCAAGTAGGTCAATTCCACTTTTACCAGGCATTTTTATGTCAGTGAGGATTAGACTAGGGTTTTCAGTTTCTAATTTTTTTATAACTTTGCTGGCAGAATCAAAGGTTTTAACTTCTATTCCATTTTCAGATAGACCTCTTTCTAGAACCCACCTAATAGACTCGTCGTCATCAACTACCCAGATACCGCCTTTATCCATTTGCTATTTTTATAACCTCTTCTTCTGAAGTCATTATAGGTATATTTATAAAGAATTCTGTCTTATTTGGCTTGCTGTTGTAGTGAATATTTCCTTTATGTTGAGAGATTATTCCTTGTGTTATAGAGAGACCCAATCCAGTACCTTTGTCTTTTCCTGTGATCATAGGAAAGAAGATAGAATCTCTGATTTCTTCTGAAATCCCTGGTCCATTATCGATAACAGATATTTTGCAAACAGTGGCTTTTCTGTCTTTCTGAATTATCTCGCCATGAGAAATACGGGTTATTATTTCAATCTTAGGAGATGCAGTATTAGATTCCATTAGTGCATCTCTGGCATTTTTAACTAAATTAAGAATACTGTTTTCTATTAGGTAACTATCTATAAAGAGTTCAGGAATACTAGGATCAAAATCTTTAAGAACTTTAATATTTTTGTACGTCGATTCTTTTTCAATCAAATTAATTACATTTTCAATTGGGTAATGAATATTTTGCCATTTGAAGTCTGGCTTCTGATTAGGTCCTAAAATGCTGTCAACCAATGCAGTCAGTCTATCCGTTTGCTTGATAATAATATCGGTGTATTCCATTTGTTGGATGTCTTTAAGTTTATTGCTCAAAAGCTGAGCAGATCCTCTTATTCCGCTTAAGGGATTTTTTATTTCGTGGGCCATTCCTCTAACAAAATCTTGAGAGATTTGTTGGTTAGATTGCATCCTGTATCTTTCAATTAGCTCCGAAGAGGCTTCTTTATTAATTATTTCAATTAACAGGCCATCTCGTGAGTCTTCCAAGATTGGGTGAATGCTGTAGTCGCATAAAACCTTTTTCCCTTTCTTTAAATGAAGAAGAGCGTCTATCTTAGTAAAACCTCTATGTTCTTTTAATGAGTTCTTGAAGTCTTTAAAGCTATCAGGTTCTTCATAAAAAACTTGATCAATCTTACTCCCTATAGCTGACATTTCGCTGGTATCAAGAAAAGATAAGGCTGAAGAGTTAATAGATAAAATCTCCAAAGAACGATCAAGAATGATTATTCCTGTATTGAGATCAGATAAATATGTTTTATTGAATGAATCCACGGAGTAAATATCTGGAGGGCTATAACCTCCAGATATTAAACAAAGAATAATACAAAATTACGCCGTCAGGGTTCCAACTATATGGGTAATTATCTTGTAAGGGTCTGCGTTTGATGCCGGTCTTCTATCTTCAAGATAACCATTCCAATTATGCTCAACAGTATAAATAGGAATCCTAATACTAGCTCCTCTATCGCTAACTCCATAAGAAAATTGGTTTATGCTTTGAGTCTCATGCTTTCCAGTTAATCTCATATCATTGTCTGATCCATAGGAGGCAATGCCTTCATCATGAACTGCACCAAGCTTTTCACACATAGAGTTAAAGAGTTCTTCTGATCCAGACGAACGCATTTCTTCGTTTGAAAAATTTGTATGCATTCCAGATCCGTTCCAGTCACCAGTTTTAGGTTTAGGATGAATATTCACACAAACACCAAATTCTTCAGCTACTTTGTGTAGTAAATAACGGCTAACCCAAAGGTCATCGCCGGCTTTTATTCCTTTACCCAGGCATTGATATTCCCATTGCCCAAGAGCTACCTCTGCGTTTGTTCCTGTTAATTCAATACCAGCATCTAAACAAGCATCTAAATGTGCATCAGATATTTCTCTTCCAACCACATTATTGCTCCCTACACCACAGTAGTAGTCTCCTTGAGGTCTAGGAGTTCCTTCTTCCCATCCTAAAGGATTTCCTTTATTGTCCGTAAAGAAATACTCTTGCTCAAAACCAAACCACCATTCATCAGTTACTACTGCCTCAGCGGCAGCTCTAGTATTAGAAGGGTGAACTTCATGTTCTCCGGTGTGAACTTGACACATTACTAGAGACCCATCATTAGTTGGGTTCTCATATTGTTCTACGGGCAACAATAGGCAGTCAGAACTCCCTCCTTCTGCTTGTTGTGTAGACGATCCATCAAAAGACCATTCTGGCGGCTCTCCGTCAGTTACTTTGACCTTACTTCTTAAAGAGGGCTCAGGCTGAAATCCATCAAGCCATATATATTCATATTTATTCATTTATATTCTCCATTCTTATTAAATAAAAAAATATATTACCACGCAAAAGTGGTTTTTTGGACATTAATTGTGCAAAAAAATAGGTATTTTATATTAAAATGAATCTAATAAGTGCAGAAGCACTATTTTAGTGCATATTTTCTAGGGCACTTAGCCCATGTACCTCAGAGTGGCTTAGAAATTCAGAAAAGAATATATTCCATTGAAATTTTTCGTCTTTAGTAAGCATATTCTTATTAGGATATTTATTCCTTAACCAGAATTGCCTTTTGCCATTAAACCTTCTCACCTCTGCCATCCTAGCGTCATGGTAGACAAAGATTTCCATTTTAGTATCTTCCATATACCTTAATAAATTAGACTTATGTAAAGTCAATTCTGAGGTGTGGAGAGATTTTCTATTTATAGAAATTCTTATTTCAGAATTATTTACACCTTCAGGTATAAAAAAATTAAATTCATCATTGATTTTATCAATAGGCAAAAGTTTAATTAATTTTAAATAGTTAATTTCATATAAACGAATTAAGTCGTTAAGACTTTTCCTAGATCTTTTTCGAGTTTGATATCTATTCTTTATCATGCGTAGACCATAATAATAACGCAGCAACTGAACGATAGGGTGACCAAGGTTCCGCTATTTCTTCTATTGTCAACTGTTTTGGTCTTTCCTCCATAGCCATTAATTTTTGTATTGCTATCATTAAACCTAAATCTGCCGCCGGCCAGACATCAATTCTTTTTAGGCAGGCAAGTAAATAGCATTTAGCTGTCCACTCCCCCACACCTTTTATTTTGACCAACTCTTCAATTACTTCAGAATCTTTCTTTTTTTCAAGACTCTTTAAATTTAAGTCTCCAACAATTATTTGATTTGCAATACCTTTACAGTAGTTAATTTTTTGCGAACTTAGACCCGCCCCCTTAAGTTTAGTTTCACTTACTTTAATAAACTTTTCAGCTGTAAAGGGCTTCACTAATTCTTTCATCCTATTAAAGATTGCCTTTGCAGATGCCACAGAGAGTTGCTGATCTACTATCAAACTAACAAGGCCTTCAAACCCTTTTCTTTTGTTAAAAAGCTTTATCTCATAATTTTTCTCTTCAAGTACAGCCTTAAACAGCGGTTCCTTTTCGATCAAATAGCTAAAAGCTTTCTTCAGGTTCCCTTCGTTTAATATATTTTTATCTTCCATATAGCTTTGCTGTAATTTCTTTTTTGAAGGGTAATAAAGCTTTTCGGTCATTGTTATAATTTTTTACATGCGCTTGCTCCCTGACTAGAAAATCATCTATAGCTTCTCTGAACCTTTCATCTTTTATCCAGTGAGCTGAATATGTCTCAATAGGACAAAAACCTCTTTTTATTTTATGCTCTCCCTGAACCCCGGGATCAAAGCAAGTTAATTTATTATCTATACAGAACTCTACGCCTTGGTAATAACAAGTTTCAAAATGAAGAGAATCAAAATCTTCAAAACAGCCCCAATATCTACCATAAAGTTTTTTTGAATCGTAAAAATTAAGTGCACCTGCTACATAACCTCCCTCTTGATCTTGAGCCATAACTAATAAAATATTTTCTGGAATTAATTTAGTTATCTCTTTAAAGAAATCATAATTTAAATACCCTTGCATGCCTCTTTTCATGTAAGTGAGTTGGTAGAATTGATAAAAAACTACCAGCATCTCTTCGGTGATGTCTTTTCCTTGTATTTTCTTCATAGAGATGCCTTGTTGAGATATCTTATCTCTTTCTTTCTTAATATTTTTTCTTTGCCTTGAAGTCATATCTTGTAAGAAATGATCAAAATCTTTGTATTCGTTATTAAACCAATGGAAAGAATAGCTACTACGAACGCTAAAACCTGAATTAGAGAAAGATTTTATTTCTTCTTCCTCAGCTAACAAAATATGAACACTAGAAAAATCTAATTCTTCTGAGATCTCCTTTAAAGCAGAATATAAATTCTCAATGATTTCTTGAGTTCTACCTTTTTCAGCAACCGATAATCTTGGGCCGCTAGCGGGAGTGTATGGAATAGAGCATACTAATTTTGGGTAGTAATTAACTCCATTTCGGTAAAAGGCATCAGCCCAGGACCAATCAAAAACAAATTCTCCTTGAGAGTCAGTCTTAATATACATAGGCATAATGGCAAGTTTTTTATTGTCTTCTGAGACTGTGGCATGAAATGGACTCCATCCTCTTTCTTCAGAAACACATTTATGTCTTTCAAGAGATTCAAGAAATTCAAATTTTAAAAAAGGATAGTCTGAATCGACAATCGAATTCCATTCTTCTTTCTTAATTTCATTAATAGAATTGATAAACTCTATTTTCATAAGTTTGTACCTAACAAAGAACCAATAAATAATGAAAAACCTACCCAATTATTACTTTTAAAAGCTAAAAAACATTTATGTCTATCGTAGTTTCTGACTAGTCCATATTGATAAATGATTAAAGCCAGCCAAGCTAAGCTGGATAAATAGAATAAAGGGTGCATATTTAATTCATACCCAAGCAAAGACCAAATGCCTAGTGAAATAAGATGAAAAGATATAAAAAAATGTACTACTTTATTTCCAAAAGTTAGAGCTGAAGAACGTAAACCAACTTTAATGTCATCCTCTTTATCGCTCATTGCATAAGCAGTGTCGTATGCAAGTATCCAGAAGAAACAGGAAGCAAATAATACCAATGAAACGGTATTTATTTTGTTTAGCTCAACTGCAGAAACCATGATGATTCCCCAAGAGAATGCCAGCCCTAAGAAAAATTGAGGTATAGCAAAGAAGCGTTTAGTTAAGGGGTAGAAAATTGCTAATCCCAGCCCAAGCAGAGCCACTTTAACGGCTAACCAATTCATCCAGACCAAAAGGCTGCAAGAAAATAATAATAGTAAAAAGAACAATGTTAGTGCTTCTGGGGGCTTTATAACTCCAGTAACTAAAGGTCTTTCTTTTGTTCTATCCACACTGCCATCAAATTCCATATCAAAATAATCATTTATAACGCACCCAGCAGAACGCATTAAGAATGTTCCTAAAACGAAGAGTGACATTAAGAATAAATCAGGGCTACCTTTAGTTAGAACAATAAAAGCTGAGAGAGTAGGCCAAAGCAGTAACAATGTACCAACTGGCTTGTCTGCTCGTATTAATTTATAGAATCCTAAGATTTTTTCTTTATATTCCATTCACCATTACATAGTTTTAAAAAGGTCATTACTTTAGTCTAGGTAAGCACTAAAGTTGGGTTAGAATAACGTTTTTTTAATCGCTTAAGGAGTAGAAATTGAAAAAATGGGAATGTATTGTCTGTGGATTGGTCTATGATGAAGAAGAAGGCTGGCCTGATGACGGTATAGAGCCTGGGACTAAATGGGAAGACGTACCTGAAGACTGGGTGTGTCCTGACTGCGGTGTAGGCAAGGAAGACTTTGAAATGGTAGAAATATGAACACTTTATCTGCTCCAGAAAACTTAACTAGAAATGTTTTGATAGGCATGGGACTTGGGGTCTTAGTTGCTTCGATTTTCTATTATTCTCCAAATCTTTTTCCTCAAACACTATCTCTAGGAGTTGAAAAGTATGTATTTAACTTAGGGGGCCAAATCTTCAAGAACCTCTTAATGTTGGTTGTTGTTCCGCTTGTCTTCTTTTCTTTAGTTTCTGGAATTTCCTCTTTGTCTAACATGGTTAAATTGGGGTCGATTGCCACGAAAACCATTGGACTTTATTTATTAACGACGGCGATTGCAGTCAGCTTAGCTTTATTCTTTGGGTGGGCTCTAGATCTTTCTGGTAGCTCAGGTGAAGTAGTGCCTTATACGCCACCTCCAGGTGATTCAAGTCTCTATGGAACCGTTCTAAGAATATTCCCTAACAATATGTTCGGAGCTTTTATAGAAAATAACATGCTAGGAATAGTTTTTATAAGCATCTTGTTTGGCATTGCCCTTAATCTTACGGACGATTTAACTGATGGACTCTCTAAGAGCTTTGAAAGATTTAATATAGTTTTTCTAAAAATTGTTCTGTTAATAATGAGTTTTGCCCCGATCGGTGTCTTTTGCCTAATGGGAAGCTACGTAATGGATAAAGGGGTAGATATATTTGGCGATCTAGCGGAATACGTTCTTATATTAATATTTGTTCTGTTTTTTCATCTTATATTCACTTACTCACTAATACTTAAGTTTTTCGCTAATCTTAATCCGATAACTTTCTTTAAGAAGATGAGGAATGTGGCTTTATTTGCTTTCTCAACTTCTTCTAGTGCAGCAACTATCCCTGTAACCCTAAAAACTGTAACTGATGATTTGGGGGTCAAAAAGGATGTCTCTTCTTTTGTTGTACCTGTAGGAGCGACAATCAATATGGATGGAACTGCTATCATGCAAGGTCTTGCAACTATGTTCATTGCAAGCACTGTTGGGGTAGATTTAACTCTAGTTCAGTATGGACAAATAGTTTTGTTAGCAATAGTTACATCAATAGGCACGGCTGCCGTTCCTTCTGCAGGAACAGTTACATTGGCCTTAATTCTTGGTTCCATAGGACTGCCTTTGGATGCAATCGGCCTGATTCTTGCTGTTGATAGGATCTTAGACATGATTCGTACTGCCGTGAATGTATGTGGAGATGCTGCTGTTTCGTGCATTGTTGGAAAATCCGAGAATGAATTTGATCAAGAAGTTTTTGATTCTAAAAATTAGTATTTTCATTAATTTATTATTCTTGTAGACTCACGCGCTATTAACAATTAATTCCAGTATTTTTAAGGAGAAATGATGATTGAAAGTTATCTTGCTATACCACCATTATTAGGAGTCTTAGGTCTATTAGTAGCCTTAGGAATATTCTTGGTTATGAACAGTTTCCCTGAAGGGGATGAAAAAGTTAAGAAAATAGGAGATCAAATCCATTTAGGTGCAATGACTTTTATGAAAACGGAGTACACCTATTTAAGTTTATTTGCTTTGGTTGTCATTATTTTAGTTTATTTATCATTAGGTCAAGACACAGCATTGGCTGTATTGGCGGGAGCCTTATCATCATCTATAGCGGGTTGGATTGGTATGTACTCTGCAACCAAAGCTAATGTTAGGACTGCTACTGCTGCTTCTCAATCTGGAGCGGAGTCTGCTCTTTCTGTAGCTTTTTATGGCGGATCTATTATGGGTCTTTGCGTGGCTTCTCTGGGCTTAATTGGGCTTGGCTCCTTGTACTATGTTCTCAGTGGTGATGCGCACTCAATAGAAGGTTTTGCAATGGGTGCTTCCATTGTGGCTTTGTTTTCAAGAGTTGGAGGTGGCATTTATACCAAGAGTGCCGATGTTGGAGCTGATTTAGTTGGAAAAATCGAAGCAGGAATACCTGAAGATGATCCACGTAATCCTGGAGTGATAGCAGATAACGTTGGAGACAATGTAGGAGACATAGCTGGAATGGGCTCAGATATTTTTGAATCTTACTGTGGCTCTATGGTTGCTTGTATTGCTATAGCATCTACTTACGCAATAACTTCTGATTTTGCGCAAGCAGACAAAGAAGGAATGATGTTTTTACCTTTGGCGCTAGCTTCAATAGGTTTAATAGCTTCTATTATAGGAATAGTAATCGTTAGATTGTTTTCAAAGTCCTCACCTGCAAATGCTATGAGATGGGGCACCATGGGAGCGCCACTAATTTTTATAATAGCAGCATACTACTTAACTAACTTTCTAGTTGAAAGTAATCCTTTACCTGGAAGCGATGGTTTAGATGTTTGGCTGGCTGTTGTTTGTGGTTCTGTAGGAGGTATAGCTATTGGTTTAATTACTGAATACTACACTGGCTCAAGTCCAGTAATAAAGATCGCGGAAGCTGGACAAACTGGTCCTGCTACAGTGATGATCACAGGACTTTCAGTAGGTATGCAATCTGTTGTGCTCCCTATAGCTTGTATTATTCTTATTATTTTTATCTCAACTCAGTTAACCGGTCTTTATGGTGTAGGTATTGCTGCAGTAGGTATGTTATCTACAGTTGGTATTACGATGGCAATAGATGCTTATGGACCCGTTGCCGATAACGCAGGAGGAATCGCCGAAATGGCTGGCATGCCATCTGAAACTAGAGTAATTACAGATGAGTTAGATGAACAAGGCAATACTACCGCTGCTATTGGTAAAGGCTTTGCTATAGGAGCTGCAGCTTTAGCAGCATTAGCAATTATCTCCGCGTTTGTAGAAACAGTCTCTGCAAACAGAGCAGAACCGCTTGAGCTCATATTATCTAATCCAACTGTTCTCATAGGTATTTTTATTGGTGGTGCTATACCCTTCTTAATAGCTTCAATAACGATGACTGCTGTTGGCGATGCTGCTTTCGAAATGATAAATGAAATTAGAAGACAGTTTAAAGAGATTCCAGGACTTCTGGAGGGCAATGCTGAGCCTGATACCGAAAAATGCGTTGATATAGCTACATCAGCAGCTTTAAAGAAAATGTTACTACCAGGAATTATTGCAGTATCTGCACCTCCTTTAGTTGGATTAGGTATTGGCGCAGAGGCTTTAGGTGGACTCCTTGCTGGAGGTCTTTTAGTTTGTGTTTTGATGGCTCTCTTTATGGCTAATGCTGGAGGAGCATGGGATAACGCCAAGAAATATATTGAAAAAGGGAATTTAGGTGGAAAGGGAACCGACACTCATTCAGCAGCCGTTGTTGGCGACACTGTGGGAGATCCATTTAAAGATACTTCAGGACCTTCCATGAATATTCTTATTAATGTTATGGCAATTGTGAGCTTAGTAATTGCCCCATTACTTTAAGAATCTAGTTTAGGCCTTTTTCCATTTTACTATGAGGAATGCCTGTATCAGATTGATACGGGCCTTTCTCTTTATAACCTAAAGACAAGTAAAAGCTCAAAGCATTTTCTCTTGCATTAAGGACAACCCTTTTGGCTCCTTTAGAAGATGCAAATTCTTCAAGTTTCTCAACAATCTCTGACCCTATGCCTTTTCTCTTTAGGTTTTCATTAACCGCCATGTAACGAATCTGGGCTTCCTCGGGGCTATTGAAATGGACTCTTCCTGATGCAATAACTTTTTTTTCCTCATCTATACCCATTAAATGGTAGCTTGAAGATTCTAAATCATCCTCAAGAGAATCCTGTGACATCCCTAAAGGTTTTCTTAAGACTTCCCAGCGAAAGAACAAATAATCCTTCCATTCTTTTTCAGATTTAGGTGGCCTTATAAAGTAATTAGACATTTCTTTTAATTAAATTTTACAATTAACCCCGTGGGAAAGCAGGACAAAATTTTTGAAAAGGGTAATGTAAGTGGTTTGCCCTTTTCTTTCAATCAAGAAGTAACAGAAGTTTTTGAAGATATGATTGATCGGTCTGTGCCTGGATACAACACAACTCTTAGAATTATCCAGCAACAAGCCAAGAATCATTATATAGATGGGTCTAATGTTTATGATTTAGGTTGTTCTCTTGGTGCCTCTACTTCTTCTTTATTAAATGCCTTAAATGGAAGGCCTAGAGTAATCGCAATTGATAATTCAGACTCAATGGTAAGGTTTTGCACAGAAAGGTTTAGTAGATCTATTAAAGCGGAACAGGTTAAATTTTTAAAAGAAGACATATCTCAATCTGAAATTGTAAATGCTTCCGTAGTTGTAATAAATTTCGTACTACAGTTTTTAAGTATTAAGGAAAGAGTAGGGTTGATGCAAAAAATCTACCAAGGACTAGTTCCTGGAGGAGTCCTAATTTTATCTGAAAAGGTTCATTTTGATTCAAAAAAAAGAACAGCAGAAATATCTAACATTCATCATTTTTTTAAAGCTACAAACGGTTATTCCAAATTAGAAATTTCTTCGAAAAGAGATTCTTTAGAGGGGGTTTTGGTTACTGAGACAGAGTCTCAGCATATTTATAGGGCAAAAGAGTTAGGTTTTAAAGACCCAACTAAATTAATGTCAAACTTAAATTTTTTAACGTACAAGTTTCAAAAATAATGACTTTTATCTCACCAGAGTGCGAGGAACTTTTTATAGACTATATCGATTCAAATAATCCGTTTGGTCAAAAAAAAGATAAAAGAATAGGAAATTGGATAAGTCTTCTATCTAAGATCCCAAGTCTTGAGGATGCTAAGAGTGATTTGTTGTCAGGTGTAATTATAAAAGGAAAATGCAATGGCTCTGATGAGGAAGTAATAGAGAATCTTTTATCTGAGTTGTTACCTTGGAGAAAGGGTCCTTTTAAGGTAAATAATACTTTCATAGATAGTGAGTGGAGATCAAATCTGAAATGGGATAGATTTCTTGAATTAGATCTAGACCTAAAAGATAAGACTATTCTAGATGTGGGCTCAGGCAATGGGTATTACGCATTTAGAATGTTAGGGCTAGAAGCTGAAGCTATATTATGTTTAGAACCTAATTTAACTCACTTTTCTCAATTCCTAGCAATTAATCATTTTATAAAGACCAATAAAATAAAGATGCTCCCTGAGAGACTTGAAGCGTTAGAAATGAAAGAAACTCATTTTGATGTAGTTTTTAGCATGGGTCTTTTATATCATCAAAGAGATCCATCTAAGCACCTCAATTCCTTAAGCAATAGAATGAAAGAAGGGGGGCAATTGGTTATAGAAACCATAGTGGCATCTAATGAATATGGAGATTATTTAGAGCTAAAAGGACCTTATGCATCAATGCCAAATGTTCATTTCGTTCATACAAATAAGGGGTTTATGGATTTGGCAGAAAAAGAAGGTCTAAAGGTTATTAGTAACTCAGCGGAGGTACAAACAACCCTAAATGAACAGAGACGAACTAAGTGGATGCCATTTAAATCCTATGAGTCTGCAGTTTTGGAAACCCATCAAGATATAACCGTTGAAAATTTTCCTGCCCCTAAGAGAAAGTTTTATGTGTTAGAAAAGTTTAGCTAAGACTCAGAATAATCAACTCTATTTCCAATCCATCTCAAAACTAAGGTTTTTGCATAATTGTCATCATTCTTAGCTATAGCAATTGCATCTTCTTGTGCTTCTTCTAAAAGATCAGAGTCTCTAATTGGATTTGCTATCTTCAGATCCATTAAGCCAGATTGCCTAACACCATAAATATCTCCAGCTCCCCTTAACTCAAGGTCTTTTTCAGCAATTTCAAAACCATCGTTAGTTTCTTGCATAGTTTTTATTCTCTCTTCAGCTAAGGAACTTAGAGGTTCTTTATAAAGTAAAAGGCAGTGCGAATCAGAATTGGCTTTCCTTCCTACCCTTCCTCTGAGCTGATGTAATTGTGAAAGCCCTAATCGTTCAGGATTTTCTATGATCATTAAAGTTGCTTCAGGTACATCAACTCCAACTTCTATCACTGTAGTACATACTAATAATTGTATTTTCCCCTCTCTGAACTTTTTAATAACTTGATCTTTAGATTTCTTTTTTAATTTTCCATGAACTAGCCCTACATTAATTTTGGTTAATTGCTCTGATATCTCTTTAAAAAGCTCTTCAGCTGATTGTGCTTCAAGTTCTTCAGATTCTTCAATTAAAGTGCAAACCCAGTAAACCCTTTGACCAGATAAGCACACTTCTTCAATTCTTTTAATAACCTTTTGTCGAAGTGAGTTAGGTCTAGCTGATGTCTCTACAGGCCTCCTACCAGGAGGCATTTCATCAATGATGGAAGTTTCTAACGAGCCATATACAGTCATCGCCAAGGTTCTAGGAATGGGTGTTGCAGTCATAATTAATTGATGAGGACTTTGGTTTTTTGTGCCACCTTTTTCAAGCATTGAAAATCTTTGATGCACTCCAAATCTATGCTGCTCATCTATAACCGTTAAGCCCAAGCAATTAAAAATAACATCTTCTTGGAAGAGGGCATGAGTCCCTACCAAAATGTTTATTTCTCCACTTTTTAATTTAGAAATAATTTCTTTTCTATCTGAAGCGTTTGTTGAGCCTGTTAATAATTCAACCCTCAAACCAAGAGAGGAAAACCATTCAGATAATGACAAATGGTGCTGCTCAGCTAATATTTCTGTTGGACACATAAAGGCTGTTTGCCAACCATTTTCATGTGCATGCAATGCACTTAAAGCTCCAACTAATGTTTTTCCAGAACCCACATCCCCTTGAAGCAGTCTTCTCATTGGCAAGTTTCCAGTTAGATCTGATCTAATTTCATCCCATGTTCTTTTTTGTGCTCCAGTTAAGTTAAATTCTAAAGTCGAAGTAAACTTTTCTTCTGCATTAGAGATCTTATCCATGACAGGGCCTGACCTTCCTTCTAACTCATTTTTTAATATCCCTGCACATAACATGTGAGCGACTAACTCTTCTTTAATTAAAGCTCTTTGAGCTGGATGTTTCCCTTCAATAAGAGTTTGAATGTCTATATCTGAAGGAGGATTATGAATAAATTTCAAGTTTTCCCATAAATCAGGAAAACCTGATTCAGCATTAAGTGAAGAGCTTTCTTTTAGTAAATCATGTTTATCACAATAGATAATTGAGTCATGTATGACTTTCCTTATTCTGCCTTGTTGTAAACCAGAAGTTGTTGGGTATACAGGAGTGAGATTATTATCTATATCTAAATTTTCTGACTTATCAAATATTTGATATTGAGGGTGAATCATTTGTTTCCCATTTGGCCCTGGCGTAACTGGTCCATAACACCTAATCATTAGACCTTCCTTTAAAGCTTTGTGTTGGGCCATAGCAAAATTAAACATTCGCATAGTTAAACGACCCGTTCCATCGTAGATCTCTGTGAAAAGCATTCTTCTTCCCCTAAAAACAACCGTGGACTTGACTATCTCTCCTTCTACTAAAACCGATTTATCATAAGAAGCATCTCCAATAGGAGTTAAGACTGTTCTGTCTTCATATCTAAAAGGCAAATGAAACATTGCATCTTGAACTGATTGTATGCCCAAAGACTTTAAAGATTCTGAAATCTTGGGACCCACTCCCTTTAAGTTGGTTACTGAATGAAGATCTTTGCTGTCTTCAGTCATAATAGATTAGTTGTTCTTTACTATTATTGCTTCTACTTCAATTAAAGAATCTAAAGGCAATCTGGCCACCTGCAGAGCTGCTCTAGCAGGGTAGGGCTCAGTAAAAAGCTCAGACATCACTTCATTGACTAAAGAGAATATAGATAGGTCTTGTAGAGAGACATTTAATTTAACTATGTCATTTATGGAACAATTAGCTTCTTCACATATAGCAGAAATATTAGTGAATACTTGTCTGATTTGGTTTTCTTCTCCTTCTACTAACTCCATAGTTCCAGGTTCTAAAGGTATTTGACCCGAAATATAAATCATATTTCCTGCCTCAATGGCTTGGGAATAAGGACCTATAGCACCAGGTGCTTTTTCTGTTTGAATCTTTTTTTTCATAATTAATGTAAAACCTTCGCTTGTCTTTCTTCTTGATCGTGGATCCTAGATACAGAAGCTATTGATTTTAAAGTTTTTATTTTCTTTATTATTTTTGAAAGATGTAATCTATCAGAAACCTCAAGATCAAGCACGAAATCATGTATACCAGAATTAAGGTCCGTTGTTTGTATTGAACTAATGTTTGTTCCTGTTTCAGTTATAGCTGAGGCTATGTTTGCCAAGAGCCCCGGTTCGTCATTTGCCATAATCTTGATTTGAGAAGTAAAAACTTTTCCAGAAGACTCCCCCCAATTAACAGGGAAACATTGTTGAGGATCTTTTCTAAAAGAGAGTATGTTTTTGCATCTTTCTTGGTGAACTACTAACCCTTTATCTGCGGTAAAGTGACCCATAACTGAATCTCCAGGAATAGGCTTACAACAAGGAGCATAATTAACCACAAGCCCTTCAGAACCTGTAATTTCAAGAGGAATTACGGAATCCGATTCAATCTCACTATCTTTATTTACGAATCCTGCTATTTGTCGGGCAACAACATTCGCTACCCTTATACCTAATCCTATTTCTTTAAGGATCCTGTTCAAACTTCTTCCTCCAATAGTGTCTAATGCACCTCTTAATTTATCTTTATCAATATTTTTTAATTTAATATTTAAATTCTCAAGAGATTGTTCTAGTAATTTTTTTCCAAATTTTCTTGCCTCTGAAGATTTTAGGCTTCCTAGGTAGCTTCTAATACTGTGTCTTGCTTTGGTTGTTGTTGCAAAATTTAGCCAAGCTGGAGAAGTTTGAGGAACAGTATCCCTAAGTATTTCTATAGTTTGACCACTTTCTAGAGGAACGCTCAAAGGAGCAAGCTTTTTGTTTATTCTGCAAGCCCTGCAATGATGACCTATATCAGTATGAACTGCATAAGCAAAATCTATTGCAGTAGATCCACCATGCATTTCAATAACTTCTCCTTGTGGTGTAAATACATAAATTTCGTCTGGGAAAATATCAGTCTTAACCGAGTTAATGAACTCTTCTGTGGTTTCATAGTTTTCTCGCATTTCTAATAAACCCGCAATCCAGCGTCTAGCTTTAATTTGAGGGCTTGAATCAGAATTATTTCCTGATTTGTAGAGCCAGTGAGAAGCTATACCATTTTCTGCCATATCATTCATTTCTTGTGTTTTTATCTGTATCTCTATAGGAACTCCTTTTAGCGCAATTACTCCAGTGTGAATAGATTGATAACCGTTAGATTTAGGGATTGCTATATAGTCTTTAAATCTCCCTCTAACTGGCTTGTACATGTTATGAATATGTCCAAGTGTTCGATAGCAATTTTCAGGAGTATCTACGATAATTTTTATAGCATATACGTCCATAATTTCTTCAAAAGACCTTCTCCTTTCCTTCATTTTCCTATAGATGCTATAAATATGTTTTTCTCTTCCTTCAACTATAGAAGCTATGCCTTCGTTTAATAATTTATCACTCATTTCTTTCTGGATTTTATTCAAAAGCCTTTTTCGGCCGCCCCTATTTTTCTTTACAGCTGCTATTAGCCTTTCGTACCTAGTTGGGTAGATTGTTTTAAAGGCTAGATCTTCTAGTTCTCGATATAAATTGTTCATGCCAATTCTGTGAGCAATGGGAGCATAAATTTCTAAAGTTTCTTTGGCTATTCTTAGTTGTTTTTCTCGATCTAAATACATAAGTGTTCGCATGTTATGTAATCTATCAGCAAGCTTCACGACAATAACTCTAATATCTTTAGACATAGCTAGAACCATCTTTTGAAGGTTCTCAGCTTGAGACTCAGTTTTACTTGAGATCGTTAAAGTATTTAACTTGCTTACTCCATCAACTAGATCGGCAACTTCTTTGTTGAATTTTTTTTCGATAACACTTTTAGCTATTCCTGAATCTTCCATGACATCGTGAAGCATTGCAGCTGTAAGGCTATTTTCATCCATTCTGAAGCTACCTAATATGCTCGCAACTGCTATGGGATGTGTCACGTACGGATCACCGCTAGACCTATATTGCCCAGAGTGAGCCTCGCAAGCAAAATCATAAGCTTTATTGACTTGTTTTACTTTCTTGGGATCCAAGTAATCCGAAAGTTTTTTTGAAAGTGCGCCTATAGATTCCATAAAATTATTAAAACAAAGATTAAGTATCTCTATTTTTGAGCCCTAAGGCTAATGATATTGGAATATTTAAGTTTGTGGCAAGTCTTCAGCAGAAAGACCTTCAGAGAATTCTTGCTCCAAATCAGCAATATCAACCTTAAGATCATTAATATTCTCAGTTGATACTGTCCCGGCTTCAATTTCTCTAAGTGCCATAACTGTAGGCTTATCATCTTCCCATTCAAGTGTAGGGCGTCTTCCACCAGTTGCAAGTTGGCGTGCTCTTTTTGCAGCCAATATGATTAATTCGTATCTAGTACTAACCTTTTCTAAACAATCTTCTACAGTGATTCTAGCCATAATTAATATACTCTTAAGTAAGGGGTGGGCATTCTAATGCAAAGTGCTCTATTGATCCAGCAAATGAGATAAACATTTTCTTGTAAATGCTTCTCTTTCCTTGTTAATGTCTGAGTTAGAGTACATCGCATATTTCAGGTCCATAAAAGCAAGATCAAAATCATCATTAGTTAACAAATAGTCAAAATCCTTGCCGGAAAGAACTTCTTCTTTTGCCTCTGAAAGCCTTTTTTCTATAGTTTTTTCACTATCCTGGCCTCTATTATCTAGTCTATTTCTTAAGTCTTCGTAAGAAGGAGGGATAATGAAGATAGTTTTAGCATCCGGATAAGTATTCTTTACTTGTATAGCGCCTTGGACATCGAGTTCTAATATAACATCAAATCCTTGAGAGATTGTCGACTCAACCCAATCTCTAGGTGTTCCATAAAGGTTTCCAAAAACTTTCGCGTATTCAAGGAAATTTCCTTCATCAATCTTTTTATTGAACTCTGCTTCATTTACAAAGAAATAGGCGACACCCTCTTCTTCGTTTTTCCTTTTCTCCCTAGTCGTGCAAGAAACACCCAATTTAGCTTTAGAGGCCAGTCCTTCATCTAAAACCTTTTGGATTAAAGAAGTTTTACCAGTGCCCGAGGGTGCAGAAATAACAAATAATTGAGCCATAAATTAAAAAGAAGTTTATTGTAGGTTAAATGCATTAAAATGATGAAGTTTTTAACAAACTTTTTATGAAAGATAGAGAAAACAATTTTTTTGAGCTTGCGATAAAGGCTGAGGCTCTTCTTTTAGGTGATTTTACCTTGAAGTCTGGAAGAAAGAGTCCTTATTTTTTTAATATCAGTTCTTTCTTTGAGTTAGGCTTTATTAATGAATTGTCTAATTTATATGCAAATTTAATTGAGGAAGAAGAAATTCAATTTGATGTAATTTTTGGTCCTGCTTATAAAGGTATACCGCTTGCAGCAGCAGTTGCAACAATTATTAGTGGAAGAACATCAAACTTAATCTCAATTAGTTTCGATAGGAAAGAAGAAAAAACTCATGGAGAAGGTGGAAAAATAGTGGGTAGTGTTGCAGGAAAGAAAGTTCTAATTTTAGACGACGTCTTAACTGCTGGGACTGCATTAAATCAATCCATAGAATTAGTTAGAGGAATGGGAGGCGAGGTTGTTTCTTCTTTAGTTGCGCTTGATAGAGAAGAGCTTGTAGGGGGAGTTCTAGCTAGAGACTTAATAGGAGAGAAAACAAACTCAAAATTATTATCGATAGCAACTATTTCTCAACTAGTAGATTTCTTCAACCAAACAAATAAAACAAAAGAAGCCCAACTAATAGAAGAATACTTATCTAAGCAATAATGTTTACAGGGATTGTTCAAGAAATAGGTGAAATTAAGGAATGCAATAAGACCCCCTCTGGAAAAACTATAGAGGTCTTAGCAACTAATTCTTTTACAGAAAATCTTAAGAAAGGTGCAAGCGTTTCGGTAAATGGCGTTTGTTTAACGGCAGTAAGTTCAAGTAATGGCAATATGATCTTTGATGTAATTCAGGAGACTTTAAGAATCACTAATTTAGACGATATTCAAGTTGGCAGTATGGTTAACCTAGAAAGGTCTCTCAAATATGGAGACGAAGTAGGCGGTCATATACTTTCTGGTCATGTTTCATATAAAGCTCAATCTAGATTGATCCGAAACGATGGAGAAATAGAATTAAGAATTGAATGCCTTAAAGAATGGTTAGACTTTGTATTTCTCAAAGGGTATGTGGCAATTAACGGAGCTAGTTTAACTGTAGCTAAGAAAGAGAAGGGTAGCTTTTCAGTATTTTTAATTCCAGAGACATTAAATGCTACCAATTTATCGGAGTCCTTTGAAAACTCTTTTTTAAATATAGAGCTAGATCAATCTACTTATTCATCCGCAAAAGCACAAAGAGATTAATCTGAAAGGTTTTCTTTCACTATCTTACTAACCAAACCCATATCAGCATTACCTTGTATTCTTTGTTTTAAAGACCCCATTACTTTTCCCATATCTTGAGGTCCAGAAGCAGAAATTTCTTTAATAACTTCTGTTACTATTAAAGAGAGCTCTTCTTCACTTAATTGTTCCGGTAAGTAATCAGAAAGAATATTAATTTCATTCTGTTCTTTTTCCGCCAATTCACTTCTACCCGCTTCGGAGAATTGAGAATAAGAATCCTTTCTTTGTTTTATCATTTTTTGTAGGATTTGAATTACTTGCTCATCTTCAAGATCTATCCTTTTATCTATTTCTTCTTTCTTTAATTCAGAAATGGCCATTCTAAGAGTGGATGTGGTTTCTTTATCCCTATTCTTCATAGAAACCTTAACAGCTTCTTCTATAAGAGGTCTGATAGTTTGGTTTGCCATATTGGCTCCTTAGTTTTAGAAACGGGGCGGTCTGCCTAATCTGTTCTTTCTTTGATTTTTTTGTTCTCTTTTAACTGCAGCTGCTTTTTTTCTTTTTAAAACAGAAGTTGGTTTTTCGTAGAACTCACGTTTTCTGACTTCAGGAATTATTCCAGCTTTCTCACATGCACGTTTGAACTTTCGCAGTCCTACATCGAATGATTCATTTGGTCGTATTTTTACTGAAGGCATATAAATTCCCTTATGGGATGCGCAATTCTATAGAACCAATTTTATTTTGGAAAGTCTTTCTTTTTTTTAATTTTTGACGAGAATAGCTTAAACCAAACAAAAATGAATATTTTAGGAATCGAAACATCTTGTGATGAAACAGGCATTGCTATTTATAACACTGAGAAGCAATCTATTATTTCAGAGCAGTTATTTAGCCAAGCCTCTAAGCATGCAGAGTACGGAGGTGTAGTTCCAGAACTGGCTTCTAGAGATCACTTAATCAAAATAATACCTCTAATTAAGCTTACCTTAGAAGAAGTCGAGCTTGAATTTAGTGATTTAGATGGCATAGCTTATACAGCAGGACCTGGTTTAAGAGGTCCTCTTTTAATAGGAGCGTCTATGGCTAAATCACTTGCTTTTAGCCTGAAGATACCTTCAATAGGAATTCATCATATGGAAGCGCATTTGTTAATAAATCTTTTAGAAGATCCTGCACCTAAATTCCCTTTTCTTACCTTACTTATATCGGGCGGGCATTGTCTTTTAATAAATGCGAAAGAGATGGGTTCATATGAAATAGTAGGACAAACTATTGATGATGCTGTTGGAGAAGCTTTTGATAAAGTATCTAAACTCCTAGAACTAGGATATCCAGGAGGGCCTTTAATAGAAAAGCTTGCTGAATCAGGAGATTCATCTGCTTTTAGTTTTCCAAGACCTATGACTAATAAAGACAATCTAGATTTTAGCTTCAGCGGTTTAAAAACAGCGGTCTTTTATACTCTCAAGGACACTAAATTTATAAATAAACAGATTAAGGCTAATATTGCAGCTTCTTTTCAAGACGCTGTTGCTGATACTCTTTTGATCAAATCAAGGAAAGCATTAGAAGAAACTAAACAAAATGAGTTAGTTATTGGAGGTGGAGTGGCTTCTAATAAATATATAAGAAAGAAGTTAGTTGAAGGCCTTAAGGATAATAAAATATATTTTCCGCCGCTTGAACGTTGCACTGACAATGGAGCGATGGTTGCCTTTGCTGGAAGTTTTTATTTAAGCAATAATAATCATGCTAAAAATGATCTAGTCCGACCCAAGTGGCCTTTATCAGAGTTATGATATGGATAAAGTATTTATAAATAACCTTCAAGTAGAAACAATCATTGGCATCTTTGATTGGGAGAGAGAGGTTAGGCAGGTTGTTTCAATTGATCTTGAAATGGAATTTGATAACAAAAAGGCTGCTAAGTCTGATGACATTAAAGATGCACTTGATTATAAGAAGATAGGAAAGAGAATAACCGCTTTCGTTGAAAAATCTAAATATAAACTGATTGAAAGGCTTGCCGAACAAATAGCTAAACTAGTTTTAAAAGAGTTTCCTGTTTCCAGTTTAATAGTTTCTGTAAACAAACCTGGTGCCATGAGAGGTTCAGAATCAGTTGGTATAAGAATTACCAGACCCTAATGCATCAAGTTTTTGTCAGTATTGGCAGCAATATAAATCCTAAGGAAAATATAAAAATAGCTAAGGGTTGTTTAAATAAGCTTTTTGATTGTAAGTACTCAAGTTTATATAACACTAACGCTGAAGGCTTTGAAGGAAATAAATTTATTAACTGCGTAGTAGGGTTTGAGACAAATCTATTAGTTTCCGAATTACAAAAGCATCTAAAAAAAATAGAGCTTAAGATGGGCAGAACTGAAGATCAGAAGGGCATGTCAAATAGAGTTATTGATTTAGATATAATTCTTTATGGGGATCATATTCTTGAAGAGGATAATTTCGATATACCCAGTAAAGATATAGAAGATTATCTTTTTGTTCTTGAACCTTTAGCGGAAATAGCTGGAGAATTGCGTCACCCTGTTTCTAAAATATCTTTTTCTGAACTATTGAAGCAATTGAAATCTAATTAAATATTTTCGCCTATCGCTCTAGCTCTTTCAGTAACTGACTCTTCATCCTCCTTAAGGTGTTTGACAGCCATGAAAAGAGTTATACAAGGTATTAATAAGATTAATAAGATTATTGCCATGGAAGTTTGCATAGCATCCCCTGGAGCATAACTTTGAGAATCTATAAAGAAGTCAGCAATTCTGCCCAGAGTATAAGGTCCTAATGCAAGTCCAATCATGCTAAGGGTCAGAATGAAGAACGCGCCTGACATTGCTCTCATTCTTGGTAGTACAAGATTAGTAACTGTAGTTGCAGCACAACCTACGTACACAGAACTTCCAATGTGGTAAATAAAGTTAAATACTATAGATACATTTTTAGATTCTGTATAAATCATCCCTAAACAGCCAAGAGTAGTTACTACTATCCCTCCAACAAAGATTACATATAATCTACCACCTACATACTTTTCTTTAAGTTTATCCCCAAAGTATCCTCCTCCTATTACTCCAATGAATGACCCAACGGCAGTTACCAAACCAATAAAAGTTCCAATTTCTAAAGCAGTCATTCCATGATAGTTAATATAGAAGGGTGGGGTAAATGCTGAATAAGCATAGCCAACAAAAGGAATGCACGGGAAAGATATAAAGGAATAGACTATAGCTTTACTTCTAAACATTAAATTAAAAGCTACGGGGTCTCGTTCTCTTAAGCTTTGTATCCAAGTGCAAACCAAATATGCGCCAATTCCCCAAGCCACCCATTGCAAAAAGTCCTCAGTTAATTGGTACAGTAAAAAACAAACAAGAAAAATAGTTGAAGCAATTAAAAGATTGATTAGTAGAGTTCTTGCCAGGTCCTTTCTACCTATAAAAGATAAAGGTGTTAGCCCAATAAATTCTTTAAAGGTGTCCTTGAAAGGTTCTTTGCTAGGCTCGGTGACTATACCTTCACTCATACCTCTTATTGGCTCTCTAATGAATGTGAATGTTATTAGAGAAAGTAAAAGACCCGGTAAACCAACTCCCATGAAGGCTGCTTGCCATCCTTTTAAACCAAAAGGGGCATCGGAAGGATTGGGATAGGCAGTATTCCAAGTGTCTAAAATCCAACCGCCTAAGAATAATCCTATTGCTGCTCCTATATATAGACCACTAGAGTATATAGATAAAACCGTTGCTCTTACTTTAGGAGAGAAATAATCAGATAGAAGAGAATAGGCAGAAGGGGTGGCAGTGGATTCTCCTATACCTACTCCAAATCTGTAGATAGAGAGACTTAAAAAGGATTTGGCAGTACCAGAAAGTGCAGTCATTAGACTCCAAAAAGCCAACCCGATACTGATAAGGTTTTTCCTATTCCAAGAGTCAGCTAATTTTCCCATTGGTATACCTACCACGGAATAGAACACACCAAATGCTGTACCAAATAAGAATCCTATATCGCTATTAGATATTCCCAAATCTGCCTTAATGTCTTCAGCAAGGATTGAAATAATCTGCCTATCTACAAAATTAAAGATATAAACTACAACCAATAGGCTTAACGCAATTTTTGCGTGTAGGCCACCTACAGCAGAATTTTCATTATCTGACATTACTTCCCTTTATTTAGGTCTTTTGAAGAATTAAGATTCTATTTTTGCAGTAGCATTTCCAGTGATCACGGCAACATCATTTTGATTGGTTGTTTCAATTTGAAGATCTACAACCCTTTCACCATCTTGCTCTCTTATATCTATAATCGTTGCGGTGCTGGTCAGGGTATCTCCAGGCCATACCTGATTTGTGAACCTAACCCCATACTTTTTAAGCGTTCCATCACCGACATAATCCGTAAGCATTGTTCCTGTTAGGCCCATTGAGAGCATTCCATGTGCAAATACGCTTGGATAGCCTGCTACCTGAGTTGTGAATATCTCATCTGTATGGAGAGGGTTGTAATCTCCTGAAGCACCTGCATATTGAACTATTTGTGTTCTCTTCAGGTCCTCTACCAAAATAGCAGTATGAATATCGCCAATTTTAATTTCGCTTTCTTTTAACATATTATTTTCCTTAACTGTCGACAGCTCTTTCCGTTTGCACACCTACGCCCGTCGCTGTGATTACTAAATCACCATTTTGATTTCTATATTCAGTAACACTCTCGCTGAATTTAAGTTTCCCTGCTCTTTTGCTTTCTTTCTCCCAAGAATTACCTGGTTTTGTAGTAGCACTTAATACGTCACCAGCTTTTACGGGAAGGTGATATTCAAAATGCTGTTCTGCGTGAAGACCCATTGCTGCTCCGCCGCCCCCACTTTCTCCAGAACCTGAAGAAGGTTTAGCCCCAGACGCTTCCTTGCCCGAACCGAACCAACCCTCTCCACCGACCTTAGGTCTTAAGAAGTAGTTAGGATCAAATTGAGCACTAGATTGAGCAAAAGTAGGGGGAGCTATTATTCCTCCTACATCAGATTTTTTTGCGTATTCTTCATCGTGATAAACAGGATTGGCATCCCCAACTGATCTAGCAAACATCATTATGTGACTTGCTTCTACTAAAAATTTATCTATAGCCATGTTTTCTCCTATATCTATCTAAAAATTATCTTCAATTAATTTCCAAGCCCCTTCAGCTAAAGGCCTAACCCTAGCTCTCATAACCTCAGCATTCTCATTTGCTGCAGTGCCATCTCTTACTCTTCCAAGTATACCTTGAAGTATTCCAGCAGATTTAAATAAATTGTAGGCCATGTAAAGTTCCCACTCTTTTTCAAGATCAAATCCACTTTTTTCTATATACATCGAAACATATTCTTTTTCAGTAGGTATTCCTTTTTCTTTGCAGTAATTTTCATCTGCCAATAATGGGTTGAGTCTATATTGCATGCAATGGTAACTAAAATCAGCACAAGGATCTCCTAAAGTAGACAACTCCCAATCCAAAATAGCTATTACATCTGGTTTTTCTTTATGAATCATAAGGTTAGTAAGGCTGAAATCTCCATGAACAATTCTAAGAGGTTTGTCTGATGGCAAATTATCAGGTAACCATTCAATCAATTTATTCATATCTTCAATTTCTTCTGTTTCGGAATCTTGATATTGCTTTGTCCATATGGAAACTTGTCTTCCTACATAATTACCGGGTTTTCCAAAAGTTTCTAATCCTATTTCATATGGATCTACAGAATGAAGAGAAGCCATAGTAGAGTTCATTGAAGAATAGACGCCATAAGATTCTTCTTTGGAATGGTCATTCATTGATGGATCCCATAAGACCCTTCCATCCATGTATTCCATTAAATAAAAAGCTGTCCCAATGATACTTTCATCTTCACAGAGCGCATAACTGGTCGGGACAGGCACATCTGTCTGGTTTAAAGCAGTAATTACTCTATATTCTCTATCAACTGCATGAGCAGACTTTAAGAGCTTGCCCGGAGGCTTTCTTCTTAAGACATAAGATTTAGAAGGTGTAACAACTTTATAAGTAGGGTTAGATTGCCCTCCTTTAAACTCTTCAATTGAAATTTTTCCATCAAATCCAATTACGTTTGCTTGCATGTATTCTTGGAGTGCTGCTGAGTCTATGGCGTGCTTTTCCAGCACTTGCATAGTTCCTGTGTTCTCATTTTCTTTGAATTCCATATATAGATAAGTTAAACCAGTTAAAGGTTAATTTAAAGAGTTAAATGAATATTTTAGAAAGAAAATCTACCGCCATCTACATTAATTATCTGACCAGTTATGTATTTAGATTGCGTTAGGAAAAAAATTGACGAGGCTATGTCTTCTGGTTTACCCGTCCTTCCTATGGCTACCTTTCTTAAGATGGATTCCTTTTCTTGATCTGATAAATCTTTGTCATCTGGCCAAAGGATAGCACCGGGAGCAATTCCATTCACTCTAACTTCAGGAGCTAGTTCTTTTGCCAATGATTTTGTTATTCCCTCTAATGCCGACTTAGCTGCTGTATATAAGCTGTAATCTTTAATACCATTCTTTACTAAACTATCAGAGATGTTGACTACACATCCTTTTGCTTTTTTTAGATGATGAGATAAAGCTTGGGTTAAGAATAGGGGCGTAGTTACATTAGTATCCGTTAAGTCCCTCCATTCGACTAAAGAAGCTTTTTCTAAAGGAGTTGGATAAAAACTCGAAGCATTATTGACTAAAACATCTAAGGTTTCGGTTATTTCATTAACTTTGTCTATAAGTTCATTAATAGAAGTATCAGAGTTAAAATTTGCTTTTATTACCGAACAAGAATTCTTTCGAATCTTGTTTAGTCCTTCTTTCATAGTTTTAGCTTCTGCTTCTGAAGTATTGTAATGAAGAATTATGTTGAAACCTTTTTCATGTAGGTACCTTGCTGTTGTGGCTCCAATTCTTTTCGCACCACCCGTTATCAGAACAAATTTTTCCGTCATAACTTAGATAAGTAAAGCTGGATTGCTTCAAGCCGATCTTCCTTTAATTTTTCAGCAATTAATTTACCCTCTTTAAGATCATTGGAGGCTTTTATATTATTTATACATTTAACCAGATTCTTCCAATTTAATTCTTTCTTAGAATTATTTTGAGTACAAAAAGTTGAGGCTTCTGCTGCTTTTAGAAATCTTTCCTCTTTTCTGTATATATCTGTTTTGTCTGCGAGTTCTATAATATCTTCCGCACTTATAGAGTCTAATCCTTTAAAGGTAATTATTTGATTACATATGACCGAGATTTCTTTAAATTCTTTTGGCGCATTAAAAGAATTATTTATTTCTTCAACTAATGAACTAGGAGACACTAAACAAGCCCATCTAAAAGAAGTATCTGTTTCTTCTTTACCAGCCTTTGAAAGATAATTTGTATCAATACTATTTAAAGGACATATCTGATTCAAAGCACCGCATTCATTTATTACATCAAAGTAAGTTTCCGGGTTATCCGTCTCTAAAGCCTTGCGTGTTTCCATCCAGATTCTTTCTTTACTTAAGGTTTTTAATTCACCAGAATTTACAATATCTCTAATTTCTTTCTTTGTACCTTCTTCTATTGTAAATCCGAGCTTCTTTAATTTTGCTGAAAATCTAGCAACTCTTAAGACACGTAAAGGATCTTCTTTAAACGCTTTAGAAACTTTCCTGATTATTTTGTCTTCTATATCTTTACATCCATTATAAGGATCAATGAAATTTCCTTCATCGTCTTGTGCTATTGCGTTTATGGTTATATCCCTTCTTTCAAGATCTTCTTCTAAGCTTACATTTTTATCAAATTCAAAGCTAAACGCTTTATGTCCAGCTCCAGTTTTTCTTTCTTTTCTAGCTAAGGCGTATTCTTCTTTAGTTTCGGGATGAAGAAATACAGGAAAATCTTTTCCGATTTGTTTGTACCCCTTATCAGTTAGTTCCTCTTTTGTTGCACCAACAACTAGCCAATCCCTCTCATGAAAAGGTAAACCTAACAAAGAGTCTCTTACAGCTCCTCCAACTAAATAGACTTTCATACTGCTAATTTATCTTATTACAAGAAAAGATTCGATTATCTTCTAACCTTAAAGCACTTAATTTTTTACCCCATACACACCCTGTATCCAGTGCGGTAATATTTTTTTTCCCTGTAACGCCTTCCAGGGCAGCCCAATGGCCAAAAAGTAAATGTACAGGGTCTTTCAAGATCTTTAAATTCCAATCAAACCAAGGCTTCATTCCTGAAGGTGCATCAAATGCCTTTCCTTTGTTTTTTAGATCTAAGGACCCATTGCTTGAACAGAATCTCATGCGAGTAAGATAATTTATATGCAAACGCAATCTATCCATTTCCGTAACACACCTTGATGGATGATTTGGCTCATTGCCGTACATATTTTTTAGAAGATTTAATGATTCCGGGCCTTGTAAGGTTTTATTTAATTCTAGAGAGTATTTTTTCAGGTTCTCTTTTGTCCAATGAGGGGGAATGCCGGCATGAGTCATTACGTATGATCTGGTTTTACCATTATTTTTTATCTCACCTATATGATGGAAGGGTAATTCTTTGATCCAATTAAGGTAAATATTAAGATTCTCGTTTTTAAGGATTTCTTGAAACGTATCTGAGTCGGATATTTCTATTACTTCTTCAGCTACGGCTAAGAAATGAAGGTCGTGGTTTCCAAGAGTTATGTAACAATTTTTCCGAATAGAATACAAAAATTCTAAACTCTCAAGCGACTTGGGACCTCTATTTATTAAGTCTCCACATATCCATAATTGATCTTTGTCTGTTTCAAACTTAATTTTATCCAACAGAATTATCAATTCATCGAAACATCCCTGAATATCACCAATTGCGTAATTTGCCATTTAGGTTAAAGCTTCAGCAATTCTAACGTAGTCATTTACAGATATATTCTCTGGCCTTAGAGATAAATCTATATCCAATTGGTCCAATTGTTTAGAAGTTAGAATCTTCTTTAGAGATTTTCCAATCATCTTCCTTCTGTGCATAAAAGTTTCATTGGTGACTTCTTGTAATTTTATTGAAATAGGGGATAGGATGTGTCTACCTTTTATGGGTATAAATCTAATAAATACACTTTCTACACTAGGTTTAGGCTTAAAACTTTCTGGTTCAAGGTAAAGAACAGTATCTAATTCCGTTAAATATTGAGTAAGTACGGATATTCTTCCATAGCTCTTATTGTTAGGTTCAGCAGAAAGTCTTTCGCCAAATTCTTTTTGGAACATAAAATGCATATCTTTCAATTGATTTAGGTTACTAAGACTCCACAGCAAAATGTCTGTAGAAATATTGTAAGGAAGGTTTCCTGTTAGTCTTAACTTTTTACTCTCCATTACGTTCTCAATATTAAAATTTAAGATACTTTCATTATGTATATAAAGTTTCTTGTTGTTTATAAGTTTTAAACTTAACAATAAGTCTTTGTCTAGTTCCACTGCATCTAGTCTCCCTACGTTATTGGCTAGAATTTTAGTCAAAGCTCCTTTACCAGGACCTATTTCCAAGAAATGATCCGTAGCTTTAGGGTTTATCAGCTCGAATATCTTATTTAAGGCAACTTCATCAATTAAAAAGTTTTGGCCCAAATCTTTCTTGGCCTTTATCATTTTTGACTTATAGCTATTGACGCTGCTATTTTAGTAGCCTCTATTAAACTTGATTCATCGGCTTCAATTGAACCGGCCACATCATAGGCAGTTCCATGGTCTACCGAAGTTCTTATGAACGGGAGTCCCAGAGTGACATTGGTTATGTTTCCAAATCCTATGGTTTTTATTACAGGCAAGCCTTGGTCATGATACATGGCCAATATGATGTCAGGTTTAGCTTGATTATTGTTATCGATAAAAGCCGTATCTGCAGAATGAGGTCCAGAGATATTCAAGCCCGTGTTGTTAAGTTTTTTTATAACTGGTATCAAGATTTCTTGATCTTCAGAACCAAGAAAACCTCCATCCCCTGCATGTGGGTTTAGTCCTAAAACTTTAATAAGAGGAGTTTTTATTTTCCACTTTTCTTGAAGATCATTATTAATAATTAAGATAGTTTCTTCGATATGATCTTGAGTTATATATTCAGGAACATCTCTTAACGGAAGATGGGTAGTGGCAAGAGCCACTTTTAATTCTTTTGTGGCAAGCATCATAACCACTCTTTCTTTTTTTGAAAGTCTCGCTAATTCTTCAGTGTGTCCAGTGAATTCTATCCCTCCTTTATTGATAATTTCTTTATTAATAGGGCAAGTAACAACTGCATCAAATTCTTCAGAGATAGTTCTCTCTACTGCCTGCCGAAAATTAGAAATTATGAAATTGGCGCAATCAGGATTTGGTTTCCCTGGAAGTATATTTAAGTCACAATCTTGGTTGGCTACCCAAAGGATATCATTAGATAATTCTTCGTTTTGTCCTTTATAGGCTTGAATATTTGCATCGATGCCTAGAGTTTTAGCTCTAGAATTAAATATATCTCTATCTCCAAAAATAACTGGAGAGAAGTTATATATTTTTTTTTGACCAAAAGCCTTGATGCAAATATCAGGACCTATTCCTGCTGGGTCTCCAGAAGAGACAGCTATTTTGATCATGAGTTGAGCTTAATATCTACGTATGCCTCTGCTCTAAGTTCAATTAACGTGCTTTGAAGTTCTTGTTCAAATTTTCTTTCGTAAATTATTTGGTAAGCTCTGTTTTTCTGCTCCTCTTGGCTGACGTCTTCATTTCTTCTATCCAATACTTCTATGATGTGCCATCCAAATGATGATAGAACAGGGTTTGCAATTTCTCCAATCTTAGTTGCATTAAGAGTTTTTTCAAAGGCAGGATCATATTCTCCTGGGTTTGCCCATCCTAGATTACCACCATCCATTTTAGAACCAGGGTCTTCCGAATATTGCCTAGCTAGTTGTTTAAAGTCTTCTCCTTCAAGAAGTCTCTTATGTATGTCTTTAATTAATAATTCTGCTTGTTTCTCAGTTCTAATTTCAGAAGGTTGAACAAGTATGTGTCTTGATAAAGTTTGATCCATGAACTTTACTGTATTACCTCTTTTGTCATTAAGTCTTAATATATGAAAACCTGCACCACTTCTAATTAAATCTGAAGTTTGTCCAACTTTTAAAGAAGAAACAGTTTCTGAGAATAGAGTGGGTAATTCTGCTGATGTTCTCCATCCAAGAAAACCGCCTTCCAGAGCCTCCTGTCCAGATGAATAAGTTGCAGCTAGCTTCTCAAAACTTTCACCTTCTTCGAGCCTTTTTAGTATGCCTTGAGCTTTTTCTTCTATAGTTATTGTTTCGGCTTCTGTTAGTCCTCCTTTTACAGATACTAGAATGTGTTGTACATCATATTGCTCAGCTAGCTCAGTTCTCCCTTGTTCAGAATTTATAAAATTTTCTATTTCTTGCTCAGATATATCTACTCTAGATCCAACTTTCCCTCGTTGGACCCTTTGTATAATTAGCTCTTTCTTTATAGTTTGTCTGAAAACCTTATAAGAATCACCTTCTTGCTCAAGCGCAGCTCTAAATTCTTCTAGGCTAAGGTTGTTTTGTGAAGCAATCCTGGATAAGGTTTGATTTAACTCTGAATCACTTATCTTTATGCCTGCCCTGTCGGCAATTTGCATTTGGATTTCTTCTATAATTAGCCTATCTAAGACTTGTTCTTCAAGCAAGTTTAGAGGGGGCAGTTCGGCTTTGGTGCTCTGTAGTCGTTTTAATACTTCTTCAACTCTAGCATTTAATTGAGTCTCCATTATTACACCTGAATCAACAACGGCTATAACTCTATCTAACAGTTCTATCTTGGCATTTATATTAAAAGATAAAGCACCTAACAAAACAAAAGAAACTAAATTTCTAACAAGGAAGCTTGTACTTTTGTAAGGCCAAAAACTATTCATAGGTGCTATTGTCTTCTTTTTTAAGATTCTTGCAATTATTCAAGTACCGTAGATGAAATTACTTCTGATATTTCTTTTCCTATTCTGCCAATGTCTTTAAGCTCAAAGAAGAAATAAACATTATCTCTTTGTAGTTCTGGATTGATACCACCTGCCAATGCTTTAAAAGCTTCTGTAGGGCTTGCATGCCAAGTGTAATAATCTTGATCTTTCCATTTTCTTTTCATTAATCCTGCCTTCAAACAGCAGTTGGAATACTGAAACCCAAAAGAGAGGTCTTTGGATTTATGAATTTCGTTATCCTTTTGTAATTTTCCAAAGATCATAAATTGATCTGATATAGACCATTGAGCTAATAGTTCCAATTGGGAGATAGGTAGATCATTATCAAACCAGGGCATATTGCTTATAGAAGGATTGAGCCTTTTGTAAACAGATCTTAATTCAATTCTTTTACTTTCATCTCTCTCATACATTAAACCAAATGAGCTGGAATGAACTTTATCAAAATCTGAATCTATCTCTAACGTGCCATTTGTGAATAAATAGCTATTTAATTTCTGTTTAAATTCCATTACTAAAGGAGAGGTCCTTTTATTTTTAATACCAACGGCGTATTCATCTTTTAAAAAGAATGCTTTACCAATAGAGAAACTCAAATTTGTATTATTCTTTAAGTCTATATTTTGGTGTTCTATACCTAAAATAACTCTATCTTGATTCAAAAATCTATCTGGGCCTGAGTACCAGTTTCTTAAGAAGATATTATTATAATTAAGCCCCATAAGTCTTGAATCTATTGACTCAGTAGGAAGTGATTCTTCATTAAGCAAAATAAACTTAAAAGTCGGGTTTAAGGATTTAAATGATTGGTTGGACCTATTCTCAAAGAATATTTTATATTCCGTTTCAAACCAGTCTGAAGATCTATCAAAGGAGCTTGAATTTATATCGTATTTTAAATCTTTGACACCAATAGCGATAGAAAAACTGGAACTAGCAAAATATTTACTATAACTTAAAGAAGGCTCTATAGATTTCCTTGTGATTTCTTTTTGTTTATTAAAAGGATTGAAAGACCCATCAAAGGTAAATTTAGTGTAGTTAGATAATAGCCTAAAGTTAATCCCTTTATATCTATTTTGGAAAATCAGCGAGAAATTAGGTCTAGTTTCGTATTGTTCAGAAGTAAACGGGTTCAAATCTTCGTATTCTTTAATTTCTCCTTCAAGCTTTAGCGACTCTCCAATCCATTTAGCACTTACCCTTTTTGTTAAATAATTCTTTTGTTTAGTTCCTAAGATATCTTCATTTAAATTTTCAAAAAAGAAATTATCACTCACACCTTCAGTATGTATATCTATGAATAGATTAGAGCCAATTTGGGATTTATGAAACCACTGGGCCATCCACCTATTGCCTTGATAGTTAGTTTCGTTAGAAAATCTTCTGTCATTAAATATATTTGAGGCAGTAATATTTCCTTTAGAAGCTTCAGTGAGATATCTGTATTCTGCAGCTATACCTGAACCCCTTTCTTCAATGAATCTGGGAGAAATGGTGAGGTCATAGTTAGATGAAAGGTTAAAAAAATATGGCATGGAGATATCGATTCCATCTCTTCCTTGTTTTAAAGAAGGAGGCAGGAATCCTGAAAACTTATCTTTTCCAACAGCAGTTCTTACATAAGGGATATAAAGAACCGGAATTTCTTTAATTTTGAGACTGACCCCCTTAATAATTGCATTTCTGCCAGTTTCAAGAAGGGTGAGACTTTCTGCTTTCAATTGCCAAGCAGGATCTTCAATTGAACAACTATTTAAAGAAGTATTTAATAGTTCAATTTTTTCATTGGTATAGACCCTGATCGAATCAGCACTACCAAAGTTCTTTTTCATAAAAGAAAAGGATGTTTCGGTAATATAGAAAGTCCTATCTAATAAATTAGCTTCCATTTCTTTAGCACTTATATCAAGGTGTTTAGAGAGCACCCTTATAGAGCCTTCAAGTTTTATGGTTTTTTTACTCTTATCATAAATAGCTTTTTCACTCCAAAATTCTATTAGTTCTGTTTTTATAACTACATTACCTTCTAAAGAAAGGGTGTTGGGGTCTATGGTGGTTATTATTTGGGCATCTATAGAATCAATTTTTATTTCTTCCGCTGACCATAGTGGCGCTGTGATTGATAGCACAAAGCAAAGACTTAAGGATTTAAGAAATGTATATTGTTTAGGCATACAGATCATTAGAGTATATTTAACTTGGATTGTTCCATAAATTTATTTATAGATCATAAAGCAAGCTGCTGTCAGTTAGAATAAAGAAATGATCTTGTAAGGTTAATGTAATGCTAAAACTCGAAGATAATTTATATACATGGGCAAAGTCTCAGATTGCAGATCTTGGACCTATGGAGCCTCTTAGAGAACAGGCAAGCTCTAGAAAATATTACAGAGTAAACTCGAAAGGGAAAAGCTTTATCCTTGCTTTTTCAGATCCACAAAAAGAATTAAACGATGAATTCATCAAATATTCAGAATTCCTGATTAAAAACAATTTTTCTGTTCCTAGGATTGAAGCCTTCGATGCTGAAAATGGATTTATGTTGATAGAAGACTTTGGAGACAAGGTGTTTTTGGATGAAGTAAATAGTAGTAATCGAAAGAATCTCTATTTATTGGCCATTGACCAGATAATTAAATTGCAATCTGTTGAAACTAATGATGATATCAATGAATTAAATGAAATTTCAATAAAAGAACAAATGAGACTGTTTGAAAAATGGTTTTTATTGGATTACTTAAAGTTAGAAGTTCATTCCCTAGAGAAGGATATTATTAATGATGCTTATATCTCTATATCAAATAAATTTTTAGATCAAAAAAGGACTTTATGTCACTTTGACTTTGAATTAAGGAATCTTATGTTAAGAGAAGATGGGACAATAGGAGTGCTAGATTTCCAAGACCTTACTTATGGCCCCTCCACCTTAGACCTTGTCTCCTTAATTAAGGATATAGATAACCCTATCTCCGACGAAGAAATAGAGTATTACTTAGAAGCATATGTATCCTTATCTAACGAAGCAGGTACAACCGTCAAGGAAGATTTAATTTCTTTAAATGAGGATCTAGATTTTGTTGGATTACAAAGACAATTAAGAATTTTAGGTACTTTAGCAAGACTACATATTAGAGACGGCAAGTCTTTTAGACTGCCTGATTTAAAACAAACCTTGATCTATGTCATCGAAACAAGCAATAAATACGATGAACTCAAAGAGTTTTCACAATTATTAAAATCAAAAGTTCAACCCGCTTTAGAAGAACATTTAGGGTGTGTAAATGACTAAAGCGTTTGTGTTGGCTGCAGGTCAAGGGAAAAGATTTTTACCTTTTTCTGAAATAAAACCTAAACCACTTTTTAAGATAGGTGAAATTTCTCTTATAGAAAGAAATTTAAATAATTTAAAGAATTGTGGCGTAGATGAGGTGGTTATTAATATATATCATTTAGGAGAAAAGATTATTGATGTTCTTGGTGATGGTTCTGACTATGGATTAAAGATTTCTTATTCAATTGAAACTGAACTTCTAGGGACGGGTGGAGGAATCGCTAATGCTATTCATCTCTTCAAAGAACCTTTTATAGTATTAAGCGGTGATGTATGGACAGACTTTGATTTCTCAAATTTAAAACTAGAAGATAAAAAATTGGCACATATGGTTCTGATTAAGAATCCGATTTCTAATCAAAAGGGAGATGTTTACCTTACTGAGGGTTTAGTTAAACCAAATGGGGAAGGTTCAACTTATACTTATTCAGGCATTTCTGTTCTGTCTCCTGAATTATTTCAGAATATAGATAAACCAAAATTTGGTCTTTGGGAGGAGGTTCTTTTGCCTGCATCATTGAACAATCTTGTTTCTGGAGAACTTTTTGACGGTTTATTGGATAATCTAAACACTCTTGAAGAAGCTGAAAAATTAGACGCCTTATTATCCTGAGAGTAAACTTGCCGCTTATATGGCAACAAAAGATTACATAATTGCCCCATCTATACTTTCTGCTGACTTTTCTCGTTTAGGAGAAGAAGTTGATTCAGTTCTAAGGGCGGGCGCAGATTGGGTTCATTTTGATGTAATGGATAATCACTACGTTCCCAATCTAACAATAGGGCCTATGGTTTGTCAGTCTTTAAGAGATTACGGAATTACTGCACCTATTGATGTCCATTTAATGGTAAAACCTGTGGACCAATTAATTAAAAGCTTTTCGAAGGCTGGAGCAACTTACATAACTTTCCATCCCGAAGCTTCAGACGATGTGGATAGATCTTTAAATTTAATAAAAGATAACGGCTGTAAAGCTGGACTTGTTCTTAATCCTGATATCTCAATAGAAGTATTAGATGGTTTTTTAGATAAATTGGATATGATTCTATTGATGTCTGTTTTCCCTGGTTTTGGAGGACAGGAATTTATTGATTCAGTTCTAGATAAAGTTACAAAAATGAGATCAATCATTAATGAAAATAACCTTAAAACAAGATTAGAAATCGATGGAGGCATTAAGTTAGAAAATATAAGAGAAGTTGCTGATGCAGGAGCTGATACTTTTGTTTCTGGCTCCGCTATTTTTGGTGAGCCCGATTATTCTGAAATCATACAAAAGATGCGAGACTCTCTTAAGGTTGAGTGATTAGTGGAAATTAAAACAAAGATACCTATTTCTAGAGAGATTCTAGTTGATATGGAAACTCCATTGAGTGTTTATAGAAAACTTGCAGATGGTCCTTACACTTATCTTTTTGAATCAGTTGAAGGGGGAGAAAACTGGGCCAGATACTCCTTGATAGGTTTAGAGTCCTCTAAAATTATTTTTGTCAAAAAGAACCAGATAGAAGTTGAGCTTAATGGAGAGATTATTGAAAGCTTTCACTGCGATGATCCTTTGGATTATATAGACAAACTTCACAAGAGCTTTGAGATAAAGCAGATTGATGATTTGCCTTTATTTAATGGCGGCTTGGTTGGTTACTTTGGATATGATTGTGCTAGATATATTGAAAGCAGATTAGTTGATTCCGAGCCGCCAGACCTTATTGGCACTCCTGATGCTCTATTTATGATTTCGGATGAAGTGGCTGTCTTTGACAATCTTAAGAATAAATTACATTTAATTGTATTAGTTGAATCAGAAGATGATCAAGAGAAAGCTAATATTCGCTTGGACGAACTAGTAGATACATTAAAAGAGAGTTTGCCATTTGAAGATTTTAATAAACCAGTTAAGAGTATTGAAGAAACAGATTTTGTTTCTGGTTTTGGAGAGGAAGAATTTAAGAATTCTGTAGATAAGGCTAAAAAATATATAGAAAGCGGTGACATTATGCAGGTTGTTTGTTCTCAAAGGATGTCTATACCATTTAATGCTGACCCTGTAGCTTTATATAGGTCTATAAGACAATTAAATCCTTCCCCTTATATGTATTATTTAAATTTGAAAGAATTTCATATTGTAGGTTCTTCTCCTGAGATACTTGCAAGACTTGAAGATGGCAAGATTACTGTAAGACCAATAGCCGGGACTCGCAGAAGGGGAAAAGATGAAACCGATGATGTTGCTATGGAAGAAGATTTGGTTAATGACCCAAAAGAGATTGCCGAACATCTGATGTTAATAGACTTAGGAAGAAATGATGTAGGAAGGGTAGCTAAACCAGGAACAGTTAAGGTCACAGAACAGTTTGGTATCGAAAAGTACAGTCACGTTATGCATATGGTATCTAATGTGGAAGCTGATTTAGATGAAGGCTTAAGTGCTATAGATCTATTTAAAGCTACTTTCCCGGCTGGTACAGTTTCTGGAGCACCTAAAGTTAGAGCCATGGAGATTATCGACGAATTTGAACCTGTAAAAAGAGGAATTTACGGAGGGGCGGTAGGTTATCTTTCTTGGCAAGGTAATATGGATATGGCTATTGCTATAAGAACAGCTGTCATCAAGGATGAAGTTTTATATATACAAGCTGGAGGAGGTTGGGTGGCTGATTCTCAACCCAACCTTGAGTGGAAAGAATCTTTAAACAAAGGCAGAGCAATTTTTAAGGCAGCTGAAATGGTTCAAGAGAAGTTGGAAGGTTAATATGTTGTTGATGATAGATAATTATGATTCTTTTACTTATAACCTAGTGCAGTACTTTTTTGAATTAGGGCAAGAAGTTGAAGTTTTTAGAAATGATCAGATAAATCTTCAAGAGATTGAAAAAAAATCACCTGATTTCCTAGTTATTTCTCCTGGACCTTGTACCCCGAAAGAGGCTGGCATCTCCGTTAGTGCCATTTCTCATTTTGCAGGGAAAATTCCAATTCTAGGAGTTTGTTTAGGTCATCAATCAATTGGTGCTGCTTATGGCGCAGATATAATTAAAGCAAAGAAAATAATGCACGGAAAACTGTCAAAGATTAATCACAATCAGTCTGGTATTTTTTCTTCGGTAGAAAATAATTTTGTTGCAACAAGATACCACTCATTGGTGATTGATGAGGATAGTTTAAGCAAGGACTTTGAGATGAGCGCAAGATCAGATGACGGTACTTTAATGGCTATACAACACAATACTCTTCCTGTTACGGGAATACAGTTTCACCCTGAATCCATCGCCACAGAAAATGGGAAAACTCTATTAAAAAATTTCTTGGAAGGCAAATGAATATAACCTCAGCGATTTCGAAGATAACTTCAGGATCAAACCTTAAAGAAAGTGAAATGTCTGAGGTAATGTTGGATTTACTAGAAGGGAGGGCTACAGATGCACAGATAGGCGCATTTTTGATAGCTTTAGATATGAAAGGTGAAACCGTAGAAGAGGTTTTAGGTGCTGCTAAGATCATGAGGAAACTTTCAGCTAAGGTTGAAGTCAATAAAGATAAATTAGTAGATACTTGTGGAACAGGTGGTTCAGGTATAGGAATATTCAATGTCTCAACAACTGCTGCATTTGTTGCTTGTGCATGTGGAGCTCGAGTTGCAAAACATGGAAATAGATCTGCAACAAGAAAAAGTGGAAGTGCAGATTTATTAGAGGCAGCAGGAGTCTCTCTGGAACTAAATCCTTCCCAAGTATCTGACTGTATTGAGAACGTTGGTCTAGGCTTTATGTTTGCGCCAGGCCATCATAGCGCCATGAAACATGTAATAGGACCAAGAAAAGAAATAGCACATAAGAGTATTTTTAATATATTAGGACCTTTAACGAATCCAGCGTCTACTCCCAATCAGGTTATGGGAGTTTATCATGAGAAATGGATGAAGCCAGTTGCGGAAGTTCATCAATCCCTTGGAAGTAAGAACGTTATGGTGGTTCATTCTGAAGATAATTTAGATGAAATTAGTATTGCTTCCAAAACTAAAGTTGTTGAATTAAGGGAAGGTGAAATATCTGAATACGTTATCTCGCCAGAAGAATTTGGTCTTGAACTTCAGCCCTTAGACGAACTGAAAGTAAATTCCCCAGAAGAAAGCTTATCTATGGCTAAGAAAGCTTTAAATGGAGATCATTCAGCAGCTAGCTCCATGGTAGCCTTGAATGCAGGGGCAGCTTTGTATGTCTCTGGAGTAGAGAAATCATTAGCTGAAGGTGTCGAAAAAGCCATGGAAGGAATAAAAAAGAAAAAAGGTCTAGATAAACTTCAAGAACTATCAGAATATTCACAATCCTTTTAATGAATTCTTATTTAGACAAAATCATTGAACAAACTGCATCTGCTGTTGAAATAGATAAGCAGAAGATTCCTTTGCAAGAATTAAAATCTTATCTTTCAGATTTAAATGAAACAAAAGGATTCTTTAAATCTATAAAGGCTAGACATGATGACGGGCTTATTTCAGTTATTGCCGAAATTAAAAGAGCTTCTCCCAGCCAAGGGTTAATAAGAGAAAATTTTAATCCCAAAGATATTGCTCAAAGCTACCAAGCTTCTCAAGCTACTTGCTTAAGTGTCTTAACAGATGATCTTTATTTCAAAGGATCTTTAGAAGACTTAGCTGCTGTTAGGGAAGTTGTTGACCTTCCTTTATTGAGGAAAGATTTCATTGTTGATGAATACCAGATCTACCAAAGTAGATTTTATGGAGCTGATTGTATTTTACTAATCGCTTCTGTTTTGTCCGATATTCAATTAAAGGAGTTTAAAGAGATTGCTCAAGAATTAAATCTTGATGTATTAATTGAGGTGCATGACAAGCCTGAGATGGATAGAGCGAAAGATTTAGGATTTTCATTAATTGGAATTAACAACAGAGATCTTAAAACTTTTAAAGTAAACCTAGAGACCACTATTAATCTGTCTGAAGATCTAAAAGATAAAATAATAGTTTCTGAGAGTGGAATAAAAACGAAAGAAGATGTTAATAAAATATTATCTTCTGGAACAAAAACTTTCTTAGTGGGTGAGTCTTTCATGAGAGCTTCTAACCCTGGTGAAGAATTAAAGAAACTTTTCTTTTCCTGTTAATATAAAAGTTATGGAAGAAGGGGAAGTTTTATTTACAATTTTTATTGGAGTATTGTTCTCTCTTCTCTTTCTCTTCGTTCTTACACAAAGGATTAGAGAGTATAAGAATGATAAATACAAAGATGTGGAGAAATAGTTATGCTGATCACAAGTACATTTGATATAGCTGATAAGACAATAGTAAAAACCCTTGGCCTGGTGAAGGGCAATACTATCAGGGCAAGGCATATTGGAAGAGACATAATGGCTGGTTTAAGAGGAATTGTTGGGGGCGAGCTACATGAATACACAAAGTTACTTGCTGAAAGCAGAGAACAAGCTCTTGATAGAATGATTGAAGATGCTGAGAAGTTAGGAGCAGATGCAGTTGTTGGGGTGTCTTTTTCTACTTCAGTAATGTCTCAAGGTGCTGCAGAATTAATGGCCTTCGGAACAGCAGTTCTTATTGAAGACTATTAATTTAAGTTGGAGAATAGGCAGTCTAATGAATGCCTGACGAGTCTAAGTTCTTTCTTTTGCTTGGTTAACTCTTAAATCTCTGCCGCCAAAGTCATTTCCATTTAAAGCTTCTATGGCAGCGTTAGCAGAATCTGCTGTTGCCATTTCAACAAAACCAAATCCTTTAGATCTACCAGATTCTCTATCTGTAATAATTCTCGCAGAATTTACTTCTCCGTATTGAGCAAATAAAGCTTCTAATTCATCTTCAGAAACACCCCAGGCAATATTGCCGACGTATATATTCATATTAATTATAAAGTTTGACTGATTAGTCTCTAGGCTTAGCTTCGTTGACTCTTAAGTCCCTGCCGCCAAAGTCAGTTCCATCTAAAGCTTCTATTGCAGCTTTTCCGGCTTCTTCTGATTCCATTTCAACAAATCCAAAACCCTTGGATCTACCTGAATGGCCTTCTGTGATTATTCTTACTGCACTTACGTTTCCGTACTGAGCAAAATGAGATTCTAGATCTTCCTCAGATGTACTCCAAGCAATATTTCCTACGTATAAATTCATTCAATTATTCCTTATTCTATTTTCTTATGTAACTAACTAGTAGTTACGCGCGCCACTATACTTATGTTGTCTCAATTATCAACCCATAATTCATAAAACTTTCTTTACAATTAAATATGATAGCTAGAGTTTGTCATTAGCTTAGCAACCTTAGACATTAAGTCTTTAATCTCATCAGGCAATATTTCTGCCCCAGCTTCTAAAGCATCATGACTATGCTGCTCTTCATCAATTCTCATCTTTTCAATTACAGCTTTTGTTTTGAGATCTTTTTTTGATAACTTATCTAAATGGCCATCTAGGTGCTTTACAACTTGCTCTTCAGTCTCGTGAACGAAACCAAGACTCCAATTATCTCCAATTAGTCCTGCTATTGCTCCTATACTAAATGACATGCCATACCAAATTGGATTTAAGATGCTTGGTTGATTATTAAGCTCTTCTAATCTCTTATTGCACCAAGATAAATGATCGAGTTCTTCAGAAGCAGCCTGTTCCATTTTAGTTCTGGTATCACCAAGTTTAGCTGTAAGCGCTTGACCTCTGTAAAGGGCTTGAGCACATACCTCGCCAGAATGATTAACCCGCATAAGCCCAGCAGAATGATTTTTTTCAAACTCATTTAAAGAGTCTTGTTTAATTTTATAAGCCGGGTAAGGCCTGGATTCAGTTTGATAATTCTGGGTTGAGTATTTCAATCCCTTATCAACTTCATTTATCACTAAATCTATTAAGTTCAATTTCTCTCTCTTTCAATGGCTCTGTAACCAATATCATTTCTGTAAAAACAGTCTTTCCATACAATGCTTGAGATCGCATCATAAGCCTTTTTTTGTGCCAACGAAACAGAATCACCTAAAGCCGTTACACAAAGAACCCGACCTCCACTAGATTTAATGCTCCCTTCTTCATAAGTAGTTCCTGCATGAAATACTTTAAGATCTTCAGACTCTTCAGTTATTCCCTTAATAACATTTCCTTTCTCATAGGCGAAAGGGTACCCTCCAGAAGCCATAACTACCCCTAAAGACTTCCTTTCATCCCAATCTAACTTCTCATCTGATAATTCTTTCTTACAAGCCTTAAAGCATAATTGAGCTAAGTCAGTTTTTAGACGCATCATGATGGGTTGAGTTTCAGGATCTCCAAACCGACAATTAAATTCTAGGACTTTGATTTGATCATTAGCATCAACCATAATTCCTGCGTAAAGAAATCCGCAATAATTAGTGCCTTCGGATTTAAGGCCTTCAATAGTTGGGTGTATTACTTCTTGTAGAATTTTTTCATGTATAGGTCTCGTGACTACTGGAGCAGGAGAATAAGCTCCCATGCCTCCAGTATTAGGCCCTAGATCTCCTTCATCTCTAGCTTTATGGTCTTGCGAAGAAGCAAAAGGAATTACTGTATTACCATCTGTTAAGACTATAAAGCTGGCTTCTTCACCTTCTAGGTATTCTTCAACTACAATTTTAGAACCAGCTTCACCAAAGGTTTTAGACTCTAATGATTGATTGACAGCTTCTATTGCTTGATCGACATTAAAAGCTACAGTTACACCCTTACCAGCAGCTAGCCCGTCAGCCTTTATTACTATTGGGCAGCTCTGTTCTTTAATATAACTAATGGCTTTTTTCGAATCAGTGAAAGTTTCATAACTAGCTGTAGGAATGTTGTGTCTTATCAGGAAGTCTTTCATGAATTCTTTAGAACCTTCTAACCTCGCTGCATCTTTTGAAGGTCCAAAACACAAAAGACCTTCTTCTTGAAATTTATCAGTTATTCCTTCCACTAAAGGGTCTTCAGGCCCCACTATGGTTAGATCAACACCTTCTCTTTTTACAAAAGCAGATAACTTCTCTATATCATTTGCTTCTATATCTATATTTTGAATCAATTCTTCAATCTCAGTTCCTCCATTTCCAGGAGCAACAAAAACTTTAGTAACCATATTACTTTTAGATAATTTCCAGGCTAGAGCGTGTTCTCTTCCCCCACCTCCTATAACAAGAACCTTCATAGTTTGATTTAATGCCTAAAGTGCCTAATGCCGGTAAAGATCATAGCCATATCTGTTTCATCTGCTGCTTGAATAACTTCATCATCTTTCACTGAACCTCCAGGCTGGATTACAGAAGTTATCCCGATTTCTGCCGCAGCATCAATACCATCCCTAAAAGGGAAAAATGCATCTGAAGCCATGGTGCATCCTTCAGTTTTAAATCCTCTTTCTTTAGCCTTAGAGGCAGCTATCTTGGCACTATCAATTCTGCTCATTTGCCCAGCACCAATACCTATTGTTTGATTCTCTTTTGTATACACAATTGCGTTTGATTTAACAAATTTACAAACTTTCCAGGCAAATAAACAGTTTTGGATTTCTATCTCCGAAGGTACTCTTTTTGAAACAATCTTAAGATCATCTTTGGTAACAATTCCATTATCTGTTTCTTGAACCAACATTCCGTCAGTAACACTGAGGAATTTATATCCTTTTTCTTGGGTGCTCAGTTCTTCAGAATTTAAAACCCTTACATTCTCTTTAACCTTGGTTGTATTAAGAGCTTCATCTGTTACTCCAGGAGAAATTATTACTTCTACAAATTGATTATTAATAATTCTTTCGGCAAGTTCTTTATCTAGTTCTCTGTTGAGAGCAATAATGCCACCAAAGGCAGACGTAGGATCAGATGCAAAGGCTTTTTCATAAGCTACGAGAATATCTTTATCTGTTGCTATGCCACAAGGGTTTGCGTGTTTTACAATTACACAAGCTGGTTCTTTAAAAGCTTTAACGCATTCGAGTGCTGCGTCGGTATCAGCTATATTATTATAAGAAAGCTGTTTGCCTTGAAGTTGAGCTGCATTTCCTATTCCATTACCTTTCTTGGTGTCGTCAATATAGAAAGCGGCTTTTTGATGCGGATTTTCTCCATATCTCATTACTTCTTTTTTAATAAATTTAGCAAAGATACGATCAGGAAATTCATTCTCAGTAAGAGACGATAAATAGCCAGAAATGACTGTATCGTAATTAGCTGTGTGACTGAACGCTTTGGCGGCTAGTAAGCTTCTATTCTCTTGAGAAATAGAACCTTTGTTTAACTTCATCTCTTCAAGTATTAGAGGGTAGTCGTTCGGATCTACCACAACTCCAACATGTTTATTATTCTTTGCAGCTGATCTGAGCATGCTAGGGCCACCAATATCAATATTCTCAATAGCAATTTCTAGGGTAGTTTCAGGTTTCGAAATGGTTTCTGCGAATGGATATAGATTAACGATGACAAGATCTATTTCCTTTATATTGTTTTCTTTCATAACCTCCTGGTCTAAATCTCTTCTTGCTAAGATACCTCCATGGACTTTAGGGTGGAGGGTCTTAACCCTTCCGTCCATCATTTCAGGGAAGCCCGTAAAATCACTTATATCTATTGCTTTTACATCTGCATCAAGAAGAGACTTTAGAGTTCCTCCTGTGGATATAATTTCTACCTGATATTCGTTAGAAAGAACTGAGCATAATTCCACAACGCCTTCCTTGTTGGAAACGCTGACTAGTGCTCGTTTAATTTTAGGGTTGGCAGTTTGACCCATTTATTTCCTAAAGTAATTTATGTGCTTTAAGTTTTGTTCGGAGGGTACCTCTATTGATTCCAAGCATTTCACTAGCTCTTGTTTGGTTGTCATCGCATTGTTGCATAACAATTTCTAACAAAGATGATTCAACTTCCTTAAGGACCATGTTGTAAACATCATTGGGAGATTCTCCGTCTAACTGCTGAAAGTACTTGCGCATACTTTTAGAAACTTGATAACTTAGCTTTTCACCTTCGCCATTAAATTTCTTTTTTTTGTTTGCAGTCATGTGATAAAAAGTTGGACAATATTATTTTTTTAAATAGGAGTATTGATAATACCCAACATAATTTTTCTTTCAAGGAGTTTAATACTTAAAATTATTAATTTTTTATTGAACAATCATATCCATTCATAAGCTGACCCAATTTAATTTAATGTTTTAATATATACCTGTTAAATATGAAAATGAACTTAACAAGAAGTTTTACAGATCAGGAATTTTCTTTAAACAAGAAGTTAGATTTAGAAAAGCAATCTTCTCATCATCTTCTAAAAGTCCTTAGAAAAAAAGAAGGTGATGAATTAGTGCTGTTTGATGGAAAAGGCAATTCATGTTTGGGAGTTATTTCCAAGATCCATAGGTCAAAGATCGAATTAGATGTAATTGATATGTTTAAAAAATCTCTCAGGTCTGGCGTAGAGATAAACTTAGGCCAATCCCTGATAAAGAATGATCCGTTCAACCTTATTATTCAGAAGGCAACAGAATTGGGAGTAACCTCTCTTCATCCTTTAATTACTGATCGATCTGTAGTAAAAATAAAAATGACAAAGAATAGAAGTTTAAGATGGAATTTAATTGCAAGAGGGGCTTGTGAGCAGTGCGGTGAGAATTGGTTACCCACTATTGAGGATCCCATAAAATTAGATAGATGGGCTTCAAATGTAAAATCAAAAATTAAGATAGTTCTTTACCCTAATGCAGATAACAAAATTTCTGATTTTGAATATAAAGATTCGGTTTCTCTAGCCATAGGGCCTGAAGGAGATTTCAGTGATTATGAAGTTGATTCTTTAACTGAGAAAGGTTTTATTCCTGTTAGTATAGGTAAGAGAATTTTGCGGGCAGAAACAGCAGCTATTTCTGCTATAAGCTCAGTGAGATTTAGTGCAAAAGAATTTTAATTAGATTTATATTTTTATTTTATGAAGTTAGGCATAGTAATGGATCCGATAGAGTCCATTAATTTCAAAAAGGATAGCACTTTAGCCATGATGCTAGAAGCCCAATCAAGAGAGTATCAGCTCTTTTACATCACACCAGATTCGTTGTATATAAATGAGAGAGGTGCATTTGCTATAGCAAAATTAATAAATGTTAAGAATGATCCAACTGGATGGTTTGATTTTAAAGAAGAGATACAAATTAGATTATCTGAATTAGATGTAATATTTATGAGACAAGATCCTCCGTTTAATTCAAATTTCATATACAACACATACGTATTAGAGTCTGCCGAAAAAGAAGGTGTGTTGGTTGTAAATAAACCGGAAAGTCTTAGGGATTGCAATGAAAAAGTTTTCGCTACTGAGTTTCCTGAATGCTGTACTCCATTTCTAGTAACAAGCAATTCAGATTTATTAAAATCTTTTATAGAAGATCATAGAGATACTGTAATAAAACCTTTAGATGGGATGGGCGGTTCTTCGATATTTAGATTGAGAAATTCAGATCCTAATTTAAATGTGATCCTTGAAACAATAACTGAGTCTTTTACTACAAAAGTGATGATACAAACATTCATACCAGAAATAGTTGATGGTGATAAAAGAATTCTCTTAATTAATGGAAAACCAATGAATGCAGCCGTTGCCAGAGTTCCTGCAGAAGGTGAGCTTAGAGGAAATTTAGCAGCAGGAGCTTCAGCAGTTGCAAGATCACTAACTGAAAAAGACTTATGGATATGTGAACAAGTTGGACCCAGACTAAAAGACTTAGGCCTAGTACTTGTGGGGTTAGACATCATTGGAGATTATTTAACAGAAATAAATGTCACTAGCCCCACTTGTTTTAGGGAATATGAAAGTCTATGCGATATTGATGTTGCGTTTAACTTTCTAGAGGCAGTAGAAGGTTTGCTTAAATGATCGAAGAGTCAGGTGTAGTTATGGCTTTTGATTATGGATTAAGAAATATAGGAATAGCTATAGGTCAAAATATAACTAAGAGTGCTTCAACTTTCTATGCCATTAAAGCTAAAGAAGGAGAGCCTGACTGGACGAAATTAGATTCCATAGTTGACGAATGGGAACCGACTTTATTTGTTGTTGGAGATCCTTTTAATATGGATGGGACAAAAAGTGAGTTTCAAAAAAGAATCTTTAAGTTTTCTACAGAATTAAAGAATCGATATGAGATTAGATTGCATATGATGGACGAAAGGCTAACAACTAAAGAAGCCAAAGAAAGGATTAAGGTTGAATCCAGTGGGCTGAAAGAATCAGCTAATAAACACAGCATTTCTGCTCAGATTATTTTAGAAGACTGGTTTAGGAGTATGAATTGATGGCCGGCTCTATTCCTCAAGATTTTATAAGGGAGATTGTTGACACAACTGACATTGTCTCTTTAATTGATGGATATTTGCCACTTAAAAGAAAAGGTAAGGACCATTGGGGGATATGTCCTTTTTGTGATGATGGTAAAAATCCTTCCTTTAGCGTTAGCGAACAAAAACAATTCTTCTATTGTTTTAAGTGCAGAGCAACAGGAAATGTAATTGGTTTTTTACAATCCCATCAAGGTTTTGATTTTGTTGAATCTATTGAAGCTCTAGCTAGTAAAGCTGGTCTAGAAGTTCCTTATGAATCAAGCCAAACACCGAATAAAGAAAGAGATCCATTATTAGATTGCATGAAGGCTGCTAGCGAAATTTTTGAAAAGAATTTAAACGAAAATGATTCTGCAGAGAAGACTAGAAAATACATAAGGCAAGAAAGAAAAATTTCGCCTGAAATCTGTAAAAAATACTCTATAGGTTATTCACTAAATTCTTGGGATTCTTTAAGCGAACAATTAAAAAAGAAAGGTTTTTCAGAGGAAATATTAATTAAAGCAGGTTTAGCTAAGAAAAATAAAGAAGCTAAATTGTTTGATGTATTTAGGGACAGATTAATGTTTCCTATCAAAGACAGGAAAGGAAGAGTAGTTGGTTTTGGAGGTAGGGTGATGAACCCTGATGACCAACCAAAATATTTAAATACTGGTGACACACCTATCTTTCAAAAAGGAAAAGAACTCTATGGCTTATTTGAGGCACTAGAGGTTAGAAGAGATCTAAATAAATTATTTGTGGTTGAAGGCTACATGGATACAGTTGCAATGTCCGAGCATGGTCTAAGAAACTCGGTGGCAACTTTAGGTATAGCAACAAATAGATTTCACGTTCAAAAATTATTACAACTCGTTAACGAGATAATTTTTTGTTTTGATGGAGATGATGCGGGTAGAGGCGCAGCTTGGGGGGCATTAAAAAATGTTCTACCAGCTGTTATAGACGGCACAGAAATAAAATTTTTATTTTTACCAGAAGGAGAAGACCCAGCCAGTTTGCTTGAAAAAGAAAGCGTTGAAGACTTTAAGAAAAGGATAAATGAAGCAAAATTATTGTCTGAATATTTTATAGAGAAATTAACACAAACGTTTGATGTAACTTCGCTAGAAAAGAAGGCTTCTTTAGCCTCTAAAGCTATGGGGCATTTATCTTCAATGCAAGAGAGTTCGATAAAGAAACTTTTAGAGAGTGAAGTCTCAAGTATTACTGGGCTAGATAAAGATGACATAAAGACACACAGTCAATCTTCAAGTTATAAAAGAAAATCCTCTAGAATTAAGAAAGACGCAACCGAAACTAAGGAAGAAAGAGTTTTTCAGCAAACAGGTTTAGGTTCTAAGATCCTTAATGTAATTCTTGCCTATCCTTTTTTAGCTTCAGAAATAAAAAACTTAGAAAGATTCGAAGGATTTAGAGAGCCTGAAGTTGGATTGATGATAGAGGTTGCTAAGTACTTTTTATCTGATCCAAAATTAGGAATATCTGATTTATTAAGTAATATTGATCCAGATTCTGCTTCATTTATAGGAACTTTAATCTCTACAAGCCCGACCATAGAAGAAAAGAATGCTTTGGCGTATTTAGAAGACTGTTTATCTTTGTTAAAAAAATCAGATTCGATCTCTAGAATTATCGAGCTAAAAGAAGTCTATAAGAACAACGGCCTATCTGAAGATGAAACTTTTGAACTTCAACAACATTTACTGTCTAATATAGATAAGCTAGAAGAACCTGAAAGAAAACTTTTAAGAGACTTAAGTCAAAAAACAAATTAAAGGGTTTTTATATTAAATAAGGCATTTATTAAAAAAAGATAATATAATTGCGCACCGCTAAGATTTAGATATGGCAAAAAAAGCAAAAACCCCAGTAGTTGAAGTTAAAGAAAAGGAAGTAGAAACTCCAGAAGAAGCCGAAGAGGTATTATTTGGAGAAGAAGACCTAGAAAACTCCGGTCTAAGAGAACTGCTTGATAAAGGTAAGGATCAAGGGTTCCTAACTTACCAAGAAATAAACTCAATGTTACCTGAGGACATTTCAGACCCAGATCAAGTGGAAGAGACAATACAAATGCTTATGGATATAGGCATAGAAGTTCTAGAGTCAACAAATACTTCGGGTGGAGATAATGCTGAGGCAGCTCCAGAAACTATAGCAGATACAAGAACAACTTTGACAACTGTTGAATCAGAGGTCGGTAGAACCACTGACCCTGTTAGGTTGTATATGAGAGAAATGGGAACAGTTGATCTCTTGACAAGAGAAGGAGAGATAGCCATTGCTAAAAGAATAGAAGAGGGTGCGAGAGAGTTGCTGTTCGCTTGTTGCTTCTATCCTGGAATTGTTGATCGAATATTAGATGAATATCAAGAAGTTGTTTCAGAAGACAAAAGGCTATCTGAAGTGCTTGTAGGATTTATGGACATAGAAGAAGGAATTCCACCTCCTGCGTTAGCCCAGAAGAAAGAAAAAGAAGAGAAAGGTGAGACAGAAGAAGAAGAGCAAACTGGTCCAGACCCTGCCGAGGTAAAGAAAAGATTTAGCTCTTTAAAGAGACAGTTTAATAAAACTGAAAAAGCTTGTGTTAAATCAAGAACAAGTAAAGCAGCAATTAAAGAACAAGAGAAGTTAGGCGAAATTTTTAAATTTCTTAAATTGTCTCCAACTCAGTTTGAAATAATTGCTAACCCTGCCAGAGATGCATTAGAAATTATCAGAGAATGTGAGAAATTTATTTTCACGGTGATGGTTAAAAGAGGAAAGATGCCAAGAAAAGATTTTATTAAGGATTTTACTGGAAATGAAGCAAACTCTAGTTGGTCTGAGAAGATAGCAAAATCGAGAAAACCTTATGCTAAAGAAGTTAAAGAAAATATTGATGAGATAGTAAGACTGCAAAACAAACTCTTAAAGTTAGAAAAGATTATTCAATTACCGATAACTGAAATTAAAGATATTAATAGAAGGATGTCTATAGGCGAGGCGAAGACCCGAAGAGCAAAAAAAGACATGGTAGAGGCTAATTTAAGGTTAGTGATCTCTATTGCAAAGAAATATACGAATAGAGGTCTCCAATTCTTAGATCTTATACAAGAAGGCAACATTGGACTCATGAAAGCAGTGGATAAGTTTGAGTACAGAAGAGGGTATAAGTTTTCTACATACGCTACTTGGTGGATCAGGCAAGCTATAACTAGATCGATAGCCGACCAAGCTAGAACGATTAGGATACCTGTTCATATGATAGAAACCATAAATAAACTAAACAGAGTTTCACGTCAGATGGTGCAAGAGATGGGTAGAGATCCTACACCAGAGGAATTAGGCGAAAGAATGGAATTACCGGAAGACAAGGTTAGAAGGGTTTTGAAGATAGCGAAAGAACCCATATCAACAGAAACACCTATTGGAGATGAAGAAGACACTACCCTTGGAGATTTTATAGAAGATACATCTATCGATTCTCCTGACGAAGCAGCTACAGAAGAAAACCTTCAAGATGCGACAGATGATATTTTGGGGAGTCTGACCGCCAGAGAGGCAAAAGTATTAAGAATGAGATTCGGCATAGGTATGAATACAGATCACACATTAGAAGAAGTTGGAAAACAATTTGATGTTACAAGAGAGAGGATTAGGCAGATTGAAGCTAAAGCTTTAAGAAAGCTCAGGCACCCTACAAGATCGTCTCATCTGAAAGGTTTTTTAGACGAATAAGAGTTTCTACAGGGCCTGTAGCTCAGTTGGTTAGAGCAGTGGACTCATAATCCATTGGTCGGAGGTTCGAGTCCTCCCGGGCCCACCATTTACAAGGGTTTCAGAGGTTCTTCATTTTCAAAAAGTGTGAACACCTGTGAACACCTATTGATATGTTCACAAATAACATTTTCTGATGCCTAAAACACTGACACAGGGAGACGCAACTTTCTTTGTCAGATTAAGAAAGCATCTTATCTTTAGTCTCATGAAGCTTATGGTGTTTCAATAAAATTCTTTTTAGATTTAAATAGTCTTCTTTGCCCAGATCCTGAATTATTTTTTTTTCAATCTTGATTAAATTTTTTGCTCCAACTAATCGAGCTCTTTTTCCTTCATCAGTATAAAGAACAATTTTATCCCTGCTATTCTTCAGCTTTTCTAGTTTCAATAATCCCAAATCTACTAACTGATGAACAGTTTTATGGGTCGCTTGTCTTGATATGCCTAATTTTCTGGAAAGTGAAGAAATTGACCTTTTTTCTCCTCTTAGAGTGTCAAATATTTTTATCTGCGCAGATGTTGCCCGATGATATTTCCCACTTTTGTTTAAAGATATGGATTCTTCTTGCATCTTTTCTGCCATTTCTAAAACTAACCTCATCAAGTTAGTTTCTAAATAATCAAATGTTGGTTTTAGATTGTCAATCATAGTTGACATTATACTAAATTTATATTCTAATTGGAACATGCAATTATTAAGATCCCTCAAGAATAAAATATTTTTAAAAGGCCTTTCCTTGTGGGTAGTCGCAACTTTTTCTTATTTTCTCTTTATCCAAAAAGGTCTCAATGTATCTCCTATAGCAGAAGATGGTTTAACCAGTTTATTAACTATTTACATGCCTGTATTAGTTCTTGCAGTCTTTTTATTGTTATATCTAACCCGAAAGAGAGAAGCAGTTAATTGGATTGAGCTTTATTCAGTTAAAAAATCTTCTGCAAAAAAAGAAGCTTGGTTGACTGTAGTTTACTTGCTAGTTACTCAATTGATTTTGGGTTTAGGTTTTAATATGGGACTTCACTTTCCAGGAACAGATGTTTATTCAACTGGAAGTCACTCTCAAGCAGATGTGTGGGTTTGGGCAATTACATATACAATTATCTATACCGTTCTTCCCTTAATTTGGCTTAGACGAAGGGGATTTTCCTTAAAAAAACTTTTTGGTTCATTTAAATGGATAAGGGATTTATGGATAATCATTGCTTATTGGACAATAGATTTTTTTGGTCCAATTCTCGTAGGGTCTGCAGATTTTTTTGGTGGCATTTCTACAAGTCAATATGCGCAGGGAGTTCCACTAGGAATATTAGTTAATTCCTTGGGAGCTGGATTGCCTGTAGTGGTGATGATGCATATGATTTTCATTCCACGTGTAGCAGTATTAATTGATAATAAGCTAACTGTAATATTGCTTGGAGGCCTTTTTTATTCAATCTTTAGTTTGTTTGATCAAGGTACTGATTACAGCACTTTATCTACCGGGTTAACCTCTTTCACATATATAGTCATGACTCAAACTCTTGTTGGGATGGGCAAAGCAACTTTCACTGTTGTTACTGGAAATCCTTTTGTGCACTTCATAACCCTGCATGTGATAAGTGCTAGAGTGCCTTTCGATACTAGAATGTATATTGAAATCTTCAGATTAAAGTGATTCTTTTAAGCAAATACACCGCTCGAATGAATTTTAATCGATCAAAGCCCTCATAATCCATTGGTCGGAGGTTCGAGTCCTCCCGGGCCCACCATTTATTAGTCAAAAATAGAACCAAAGATTGTATAATCGACTAAGAATTGAGGGAAAAGACATGTCTCGTAGTTTAAACGAAAAGTTAGAAAGTTATCCCAGCGCATTGGATATGCTGAAAAATGCACAAGTCGGGTTTTATCAATTTCCGGTACCTGATGAACATACAAACTGGCGTGTAGAGCAATCTGCTTGGCAGGACACTGCTGTTCTTTTTGAACAATCTTACCACATGACTGATATCTATATCTCAGGACCGGATAAAATTCACTTCCTGTCCTTAATCTCATTAAATAATTACTCTAACTTCACCACAATGAATGCGTTACAGATTGTGATCGTTTCTGATAGCGGTCATATCGTTGGCGATGCAGTGGTTTTCCATCTACAAAACGGTGAACTGCAAGTTGTTGGAAAACCAACTTGCGCTAATTTTATTGAGTATATGGCTCAAAAAAGTGACTTTGAAATCACGCTACGCAAAGACGTTCGCGTACTTGAGGGCAGCAACCAGCGTGAGATGTATCGCTTCCAAATTCAAGGGCCTAACGCTTTCAAGATACTTGAGGTAGTCAATGGAAAATCAATATCTGAGCTACGGTCTTTTAGTATGTGCGAACTTAACATCGCAGGTTGCAAAGTCACTGGACTGCGTCATGGTATGGCCAATGCACCGGGTCTTGAATTCTGGGGTCCGTACTTCGAGCGCGAAAATGTGTTAAATGCGGTAATGGAAGCAGGTAAAGAATTTGGCCTGAAACGCGGTGGCGGTCGTGCATACTCAACAGCTGGTCCACAGTCAGGATGGGTCGGTGCGGTATTACCTGCTATCTACACTGGCGCAGATATGATTGATTATCGTGACTGGCTTACTGATCAAAGTTATGAAGCAACACTTTCAGTTGGTGGTAGTTGGGACAGCGAAAACATTGAAGATTACTACTTTGATCCTTGGGATCTCGGTTATCACCGATTGATCCATTGGGATCATGATTTCAAGGGGCGTGAAGCTTTGATAGTCAAAAAAGACAGGCCGCACCGCCAAAAAATCTGGTTGCAATGGAATCCAGAGGACGTAAAAAAAATACAAAATTCAATGTACAACAATGGCCCAAACTACAAATACCTCGAAATGCCTGCAGCTCACTATGCAACCTGCCCTTTCGACAAGGTCCTCATGAATGGCAAACAGATTGGTATGTCGGTTTATGCGACTTACACAATGGCCGTTGGTGGTTGGTTCTCAATCGGTATTATCAACGAAGCAGACGTAGAGCTTGGCAATGAGATCGAGTTGGTATGGGGCGAACCAAACGGTGGATCGACCAAACCTACAATAGAGCCGCATGAACAGACCTTAATTCGGGCGATCATGACAAAAACGGCGCTGGGATAAAACCAGTGCGAGTATTATTGAGATTTTTAAACTAAAGTAGTTTTATTATTTAGAGTTTAATTCCTTCATCACTTCGATATACTCCCTCTCCGCTTCATTATTTCTCTTGAGAAATAATTTCCTAGCTTCCGTCTCAGTGAGATCACCCATCTGGACTGATTGAACTAATTGGTCATAATAGGCAACAAGTTTATTCCCTTTCTGACTGCATTTATCCGGTAGGCAATATGAACTTCTTGTTGTTTTACCGCATTGCATAGTAGAAACAAAGTCCAGTGACATTAAGTCGCAAGCTCTATAGTGTTCATAAGTTGGCAATGTTTTCTGTGTTGTTGTTTGGTGGGAACAACCACAAAAAATTAAGAAGCTAAGAGTTAAAGTTAGTTTTTTCATTTCTTTATTACATTAAATTAATTGAGCTTGAAATTTTCCTCTGACCGAGTTTATAAGTGTAATCTCTTTCAAAGTAGCTAGTTCAGATTTGTGGATTACTCTTTCTTTAATCTTTCCTTTTTCAAGTAACATAGCGCGATAAGTTCCTCCGAGCAAACCACTCTTAATCGGAGGAGTTACAAATTCATTATCAATCATAATAATTACATTTGCTATGGTTGTCTCTGTAATATTACCTTTAGTATTCCACAAAAGAACATCATTACTTGTTGATTCTTCCCCAAAAGCACTCTCATAAACATCTCTTTTTGTTGTTTTGTGATATAAAAAGACATCTTCCGAGTCTATCGGATTCTTAGCCAAAGAAACCGTATACTCCTTCTCGGTATTTATAAAATCTTCTTGTGAAATATTGATATCAGCATTTTGATTTAAAAATAATCTTATTGTTTTTGGTTTGCCTCCCAATTCTTCAGTATATTTATCAAGTTGTGACTTTGTATTTGTTTTGTCAAAACTAAATCCAAAATAAGCGGCAGAATTAGATATTCTATCAAGATGATAATCTTCCAGCAGAATCCCTTTCTCAGGTAGCCATAACATAGTCTCAAATAACTCAAAATCATTGTTAATATTCGTTGTTGTTAAAACCGCTGATTTTGTGATGCATTCTTGAAGTTCTGCCTGATAATCAGAGTCCCAGACAATGCCACCCCCGGTTCCATACGTCGCTCCTTTTGTCTTATTGTCCGAAATAATCGTTCTTATTGGAACACTAAAATAAGCCCGTCTATTAGGCTCTATAATGCCAATTGCACCGGTGTATATTTCTCTGGGTTTGTCTTCTATTTTAGAAATAATCTCCATACTGGATATCTTAGGCGCACCAGTAACGGAGGCACAGGGAAATAATGCTTTAAAAATTTCAACAATACTCGCACTGGTTTTAGATTCTATAGTTGAGGTCATTTGCCATACCGTTGGATATTTTTCAACATCACATAATGATGAAACATTTATTGATCCAGATTCTGATATGCGACCCATATCATTCCTAAGCATATCCGTGATCATAATATTCTCAGCTATATTCTTCTCAGAATCTTTGAGCTGATTTCTTAAAATATTATCCTCTACTAATGTTTTTCCTCTTCTTGAGGTGCCCTTCATTGGCCTGCTAATTAAAGTCTCACCATCAAGCGAAAAGAATAATTCTGGCGAAGCTGAAATAATTACATGGTCTTGATCTTCTATATAGGCGGCATAAGGAGCATGCATCGCCCTTTCTATAAAAAATTTATAAGGGTTCATTAATTTCTTAGTATGATTTCTTATGGTGTAATTAATCTGATAGGTATTCCCAAGT